>Ga0163223_100623_pt1 | contig 10875 bp, 8 predicted proteins | sample MSEWel2016_02_17_2_FD_113147 | JGI IMG/M metagenome (GOLD analysis project Ga0163223, IMG submission 113147) | Subsurface microbial communities from deep shales in West Virginia, USA - MSEEL Well Study Marcellus 5H_2016_02_17 ...
CCAACTTTTGTTCGCGGTTAATAAATGGTTAATTGCACATCCTGAATCAGAGATGGCAAAACAAGGCGCCTTTTTAGGAATCAAGAAAAAAGTAACCTGTTGACTCTGGCTAAGAAATAGTATCCTAAAAGTTTGATTTTATGTACTCAAATCAAACTTTTAGGTTATGACAGTATAAAGGAGTGATATCGATGCGAATTAAAATGTATGGTGCGCCGATTTGTCCAGGCTGTGTTGCAGCTAAGGCAGAGATTGAAGGACGCCACGATGTCGAGCTTGACTATAGAAACATAACGGAAAGTACAAGTCTCATGAAAGAGTTTCTTGCATTTAGAGATCATGATGATCTGTTTAAGGAAGTCATTGAAAGCGGAAGAATCGGTATTCCGTTTTTTATAAAAGAAGACGGAACCAAAACTTTTGATTTGGAGGAGGTCCTTAGTTATAACAATATGGGGGATACACAAGCCCCCGATATAAAGGCAGTCACTGAATTAATTCCTGTAATAGATGGTGAAGAACTGTTGCAAGACGGTGACGCATGTCGTCTAGACGGAACCGGTAAGTGTTAAGAACATAAGGTGAGACATTTTGTTGAGACAGCGATTTTTTATAAGAAATGGCTGTCTTTTTTTTGAGGAATATGAATTTTTCGCGATTAATATAATATCACCTTGTTGATCGGTATTCAGAAGGAGAACAACCGATTTTCTTTTTAAAACAAGAGCTAAAGTAATATTGATTTACGTAACCTATTTTCTCGCTTATTTCTTTTAAACTAATAGATGTATTTGTCAGAAGTTGGCAAGCAGCACCTATTCGTACATCCGTTATTACTTCATTGATATTTGTTCCCGTCGTTTTTTTGAACAATGCACTTAGATGTGTTGGGCTGGTGTTAACATGGATAGCGAGTTCGTTCAAACTCAAATCGTTATTAGAATAATTCTGTTGAATATAGTCTATAACGGCATTAGAGAGTTGTTCATGATATGTTTTTGTAGAGATATCCAATTCAGAACAGGCGGAATAACAGATATTATTGAGTACTTCAAACAATTCATTAATGTGAGTAATAGTATCTAGAGAAGAATACATAGATACGATTTCTTTTTCTATCAGTGATGAGTCGATATCCATTTCATAGAGTAATTTTAATATACGTCCAAGCAAAGAATAGATACGATTAAAAACTAAATTTTTTGTATGATAATAGATAGGAAGCTCATCGATGAATTCGTGAAGCCAAAGTGTAATTGCATTGTAATCTTTTTTACAAATAAATTGTATAAGTTGATTTTCTTTATTTTCAGAGAATAAGTGAATAGAAAAATTTTTTTCTACACTATCTTGTGCATCGAAAATTTTTTTCTGAGGATAAAAAAAACGGTGATCAAGAGCTCGACAAGAGCTTTTATAAGATATATGTATGTCCCAAATGTTTTTAGTAACAGTTCCTATACCGAGATTAACTTCGATGAGACTATTATCATTTGAGACACTAATTGAATGAGTTAAATGGTGAATGGATTTATGAAAATCTTTTTTTGAATGATTATTATGGCCCAAGATACAAACGAGTTGATGTAAATCGTTAAGAACATAGTGTAAATCATAAGATTGAACCATTTTATTGATATTCTCTTGTAGTTGAAGTAATTCTAAATGATACTTGTGAATACCATATTGATCTTTAATTGAACTGAAGTTTTCTATGGAAATTACTATAACCGTGTAAAAATTATAGTTTACACGTATCCCTAAGTAATCAGGATAATTAGTAAGGGAGTATAGGTCTTCGTCAAAGGGATAGTTGATAAGGGTACTAAAAAAATTCGATATTATTGCGGGACGACTTTTTTCTAAAAGTATATTTTGATAGTCAACTACATCAATTTGAGTGATTGCATTTTGAATAATCTCAATAAGATAGGTATAGTTGATAGGTTTTTCTATATAGTCAAAAACCCCTAGGCGTAAACCTTCTTTGGCATATTCAAATTTATCATAAGCACTGACAAGGATTATTTTTGTTGTGCTGGAATTCTCAAGAATTTTTTTTGACAATTCCAACCCATTTATACCGGGCATTTGAATATCAGAAATTACAATGTCGATTTTTTGTTGATCTATAACTTCTAAGGCAGATAGCGCGTCATATTCTATACTATAAACTTCTAAGTTTAGAGATGACCATGAGATATTTTTATTAATTCCTTCAGCGGATAAATGGTTGTCATCGATTATCATTACTTTTTTGGGTTTAGTATTCATCTTTGGTATCATCCTTTTCATCTATAATTTGATCAAATGTTATCGTAACGGTTGTTTTATTGTTAGGCACACTACTGATTGATATAAATCCGTTCCCATAGTGGGGGCTACTAATACGCATATTAACATTTCTTATACCATAATGTTTTCCGGTTTCCTTGTTATTATTTTGAAGAGAATGGAGAATACTTTTTAACGTATCAGGTGAAATACCTATTCCATTATCTTGAATAATTAATTGAATTTTATCATCATTGATGATAACAGAAATATAAATTTGCAGTTGATGGTTAATGCCTTCCAAACCATGGATAATGCAGTTTTCCAAAAAGGGTTGCAATGTAAATTTTGGAATTAAGAAATGCTCGACGCCTGGCGATAACACAATCTTCCAATCGAAGCGATTGTTTTTACAAAGTTTTTCCATATTGAGATATAATTTTGCAATATGGAGTTCGTCTTCAATAGAGATAAGTTGTTTAGAATTTTTTAAAGACAATTTATAAAAATTAGATAAGTCTAATATGAGTTTTTTTGCAATTTCTAGTTGTCCAATTGACATACATGAATATATTGAGTTTAAAATATTGTATAAAAAATGGGGATTAATTTTAGACTGTAATAGTTGATACTCCAATTTTTCTTCTTCTAGTGATAATTTAAGAATATTGTTAAAACTATTGTCAATTGTATCCACCATATTATAATAAGCATAGGTAAGTTTATCAATCTCATCTATTGTATTTCTTTGGTTGATAAATGATTCTAAAGGAGGTTTTATGATTTGGGTATGATTTATTTTGGTTGCCTCCACAATGTGAGTCAGTTTCTTTAATCGCTTTGTAAGATTACCGGAAATAATGATTATTATAGCGATAGTGATTGGTAGCATAATGAAAAAAGCAATAATGATAATGTTAGCAACAGTAGCAACATTTTTTTTAATATAAGAATTTGGAATCCTTGTCATAAGGTGCCAGTCATTATTTAAAGAACTGGCGATATACTGAGAGTCATTATAATTAAAATAAGTTTTGTCTGTGTTATCCAGCAGTAAAGAGTATAGCTGATTCTGTACCTTATGATTGACAGAATCAGCATTAGAAGACGCTATAATATTACGGTTGTCATCGATTATGAAACTTTCAATAGTAGTATTTGCGAAAGAGGAAGTTAATAATTGTGATAATTCTTCAGATTTAATTGCGATAAAATATACATAATCAATAGAAGTTGTATGTTTGTTCGGTAATGCACGAATGTTAAGTATTGTGTCGATATTGTTTTCTTTTGGTGATAGCATATGGGGAACTTTCATATCGCTCACATACAACCATTTGCTTGAAGTGCCTATATTGGTCAGATAGTCATAGGAGATATGATAATCTCTTAGACTATCGAGATTTTGAAACATTAAGCCTTCATTACTAATAAATGATGAGGATGGAAAAAAAACACAGATTTGATAGAAAGAAAAAGCGTCTTTAAAGGAACTTAGTGAATTCCTAACATCGCTAAAGGTGTCAATATAACTGCTTAATGGATCTTCGGGTTGAAGATAAATGCGATGAATTTGAAATTGTACGTTGTCAGATAATGTTTCGATTTGTGAAAAGCGATAATCAATACTTTGCTGTATTAAGTTATTAGTGAGTATGACAGAATTAACCGTTTTATCCTGTGCAATGGATAGGGTTGTATTGTATGCTACGCCAGCAAGCAAAAATAATGGAATGGATGAACATAATAAAAAAGCAATAATCAGTTTCCCTTTAAAACTACTATATTTAGTGATGGATGTATTATTTATTGAGAATGATTGGCGGGACATAATTACACCTCGAATATAAAATCTAGTTAATTAGTTGGTTTTCATTATATGACAATGGGAGATGGTTGACAAGAAATTATGCAAAATGCTAATAAAACATAAAATAAACATAATAAAACATATTTATAATATATAAAACAAAATGTAGAATGTGTATTGTGATTAGAAAATAAAATGAATGGAGGATGGAAATGAAAAAGAAAATTGTTTATTTATTAGTGTGTTCTTTAGTGTTGGGTGTATTATCGGCATGCCAAAATGAGGTGCAAGATAATGAACCAGGTAATAGTAACATCGAAGAAAATGAACCAGGTAATAGTAATATCGAAGAAAATGAACAAGGGAAAGATAATGGAGACTTTGATTTAACGTTGTACAGTATCATGACAACGAATGTAAATTTTGACAAGTGGCTAGAAGAAACGGAAAATGCAACAGGGCTCAATATTAATGTTATAGCAGCACCCACAGATTCAGATACCCGGCAACAAAAGGTCACAACAGTTCTTTCAACCGGTGATACATCTGTAGATATTATTGAGATAAACGATGAAATGGCTGCATCTTTTAAAAATACGGATTGGTGTGAACCACTTCAAGATGTTGTAATCTCGGATGAGATATATAATCAATTGCCAACTGGTTATGTAGACGACATGATTACTTCAGAATCAGGTAACATCATTGGTGTACCTAGCTATAGTGGTTATTTGGCATTTTGGGTTAATCAAGAAATAATGGATGAATTAGGCTTTGATAAAATAGAAACGAAAGAAGATTTTATTGATTATGCAAAGGCAGCTACAGGCGATGGTAGATATGGTTATGGTGGTTCATGGGAAAAAACGTATGTTTTTAATGAAATAGGAACGTTTGTAAATTTATTTGGAGGAGATTACTTTGACTGGACGAATCCGGGCAATAGAGAAGCGCTACAATTCATGTATGATATGGTTAATACATGGGAAGTTACACCAATAGATCAAATTGCAGACAAATATGAGCAAATGAATCAAAAATTTATTGATGGAAAATACGGTATGATTTTTATGTGGGGAACGGGGACAGATTTTGCAAGTGCAGGGATGTTAGGAGAAGATAAACTGCATATTGCACAGGTGCCGAAGTTTGAAACAAGAAGTGTTTTTACTGATTCATGGAGTTATGTGCTTAATAGTGCCTCAGAAAATAAAGAGGCAGCAATAACCTTTTTGCAATATATGGCAAGCGTTGAAGGGATGATGAGTTCCTTTGAGAATTTTGATAGATATCCTGCGCGAGCAGATGCTGCAGAACAAATTAGTGATGAAAATCCAATCAAAGAAATATATCAAGAATATCGTGATACAACAGTAGTTAGGGGAAGACCGATGCTACCACAGACAATGGAGTTCATTACAGACATGGGAACAATATTTCAAGCTTACGTACAAGATAAGATAACTTTAGATGAATTTTGTGAACAAGCTCAAGGATTTGTTGATAAATATCAATAATTGATGTATGCAGAAAGGGATTTCCCTTTCTGCATTAATATAATATAGGAAGGAATGTAATGTTGATGAAGAAAAATCGGATATGGATGGCTTGGTTACTCATCCTTCCAGTGCTCGTTATAAGAGGATTTACAACAGTTTATCCAGTCTTTCAAACAATAAGGAATAGTTTTTATGATATAAAATTATTAAGAGGTATTAATGAATTTGCCGGATTAACAAATTATATAGAAGTTTTTCAAGATGGTAAAGTAAAAACAAGTATTGAATTTACACTTATATTTGTTGTAGTATCAATGTTTTTTCATATTGTATTAGGAATTGTTTTGGCACTAATCTTAAATATGAAATTTAAAGGTAAAAGATATCTTCGGACCATAATATTGATACCATGGGCTATGCCAACCGTAGTTATTGGTATGGCTGCAAAGTGGGCTTTTAATAACGATTATGGACTAATTAATGATTTTGTGCGGTGGTTTGTACCTAGCTTTCAAATGAATTGGCTGATACATACCAATACTGCAAGATTATCGGTTATTGCAATGGATTTATGGAAGGACTTACCTTTTTTTGCAATACTCATTCTTTCAGGATTACAGTTCATATCGAATGATATTTATGAGGCAGCAAGTGTAGATGGTGCCAATAAAGTAAAAGCCTTTTTCTATATTACATTACCAATGATTATGAGAAATGTATTAACGATAAGCATTCCTTTTACTATGTGGAGGTTAGTTATGTTTGATTTGGTCTACGCTATGACATCGGGAGGGCCTGGAGAAGATACAGCATTAATAGCATATAGAATAACAACCGAAACGTTTACTAATCTAAATATTGGATATGGATCTGCACTTGCAGTTATGTTGTTCGGAGTCATGGTTATCATTAGTTGGATTAATCTTAAGTTAGTTAGGAAATTGGCATATTAAGAAAGGGAGTGATTTTTTGATTAAGAAACAACGTGTAATAAATAGGGTTGTACAATGGATAATAACAGGAGTTGTATCTTTTTTTATCTTGTTTCCACTTTTTTGGATATTTATCTCATCAATTACACCTGCAGGGGAGTTGTTCAATACTCCAATAGATTACATTCCAAATCATCCAACATTAGATAGCTATACTTTTTTGATACAAAATGTTGGATTAATAGAAAAAGTTATGAGTACAATTGTAATTGTGGGAATAACAATAGTATTAAGTACAATTATCTGTATTATGGCTGCTTATGCCTTTTCAAGATTTAATTCTAAGGCATTAACAATTGCATTTGTATTTATTTTGCTATCAATGTTAATTCCGGATGTGGTAACAGCAAGACCTCTATATGAATTTATGAAGAATACAGGTTTATATGATACATATACTGGATTAATAATATTATATATTAGTGCAGTGATTCCCTTTACAGTGATTATTCTTCGTGGATTTGTTGGGGAGATTCCATATTCATTGGAAGAAGCAGCCGCCATTGATGGAGCAACATTTATACAAACACTTTTTTGGATTACAATGCCATTATTGAAGCCAGCTATTGCAACGGTTGCAATCATTAACTTTGTTACATGTTTAAATAATTTTTTTACACCGTTATTCTTTTCAAATAATATACAGGTTTTATCAACAGCAATAACACAATTACCGCTTAGAGATAATATGTATGCTGTTCCGTGGGATTTAGTAAGTGCAATGGGTTGGATTATCATATTGCCGATTATACTTTTCGTTGCGATTTTTGAAAAGCAAATTATGGATGGGATAATGGCCGGTGGAGTTAAAGCTTAGGAGCTTCCTGTATACTTTAAAGAGTAAAAGGGGTTGACCTAAAAGAATACCTCAAGTAAATTTAGATTATTACTGACCGGACAGTTGGTAAAATCTAAAAACACAAGAGGTATCTAAAATGAATATTAAAGCTAAAAAGACAAAAAAGCAAGTAAATCCAGAAAATTTTACAAGAAATTTTTTATCAGATGATGAAATCAGCAAAAAGATTCAGGTTGTTGAGAAAGAACTCAAAGCTTCGACCTGGCGTGAACTTGAAACAAAAGGAAAATTTGTTAAGAATGATAAGATATCATTTATCTCTGAAGAGATGCTTATAGTTGGATGTGATATAGGCAGTGAAACCCATTATATAAGGGCCATCGATCTTCGAGGAAGAGAGCTCAGCAAAGGAGCCTTTGAATTTAGTAATAGTGAAGGCGGATTTGAAAGTGCTAAAGCATGGATGTTGAACTTAGTAGTAACAAATGGTAAAAATCAGATAGTGTTAGGTCTAGAACCAACAGGTCATTACTGGTTTGCATTGGCTGCATGGATGGTTTCAAAAGGAATCAGCGTAGTTCAGGTAAATCCATATGCCGTAAAGCAAAGTAAAGAGATTGAAGATAACAGTCAACATAAAGATGACAGAAAAGATCCCAAGATTATAGCAAATTTAGTTAAAGACGGTAATTATGGTATGCCCTATCTTCCAACAGAAATCTATGCGGATATGAGAAGACTATCTATGTTCAGAGATCAGCTTGTGAAAGATAGAATTAGAAATATCAATCGCCTTCATCGAGAGATGAAGATATATTTTCCGGAATATATGGATGCCTTTGGGAAGATTGATGGAGCATTTACATTAGAAGTACTGCAAGTGGCACCAATTCCAACTGATATCATAGAACTTGGAGCAGATGGTTTAAGAAATATCTGGCGTGCAGCTAAGCTTAGGGGACGCGGCTATAGCCGAGCCGATAAAATCATAAACTATGCACATATAAGTATTGGATTAAGAGATGGAGAAAATGCCGGAAGAGAATCAGTGAAATGGTTTGCAATGCAGATTGTAAAGCTTGATGAGCAGCTAGCAGAGATAGAAGAAACTTTGCATAGTAGATGCATGGAAATACCTCATGCAGAAAACGTTCTTGAAATCAAAGGAATAGGTGAGAACATCCTTGCAGGAATACTATCTGAAATGGGAGACATAACCAGATTTGATGATGCAAAGGAAATCCAAAAGCTAAGTGGTTTAGGGCTTGTGGCGTGTAGTTCAGGTAAGCATAAAGGACAGACAAAAATCAGTCATAGAGGACGCAAAAGGCTGAGATATTGGCTGTTCCAAGCAGCAAAATCAGCAGTATCACATGCTGATGAGTATAAGCAATTACATGTATATTATACGACAAGAGCAGAAAATCCACTTAAAAAGATGCAATCACTGATAGTGATAGCCTGTAAAATACTGAGAGTTATCTATACGATTCTAAAGACAGGAAGAAAGTATGATCCAAAAAGACTGCTTCAAGATATTAAGCGGCCAGATCATCTGCAAAAACAGTCAGCAGCGTAATTCATATGTAATACAAGCAACATATTTCCAGAGCCTTGCCGAATCTCTGACAGAGATGGCTGGTCGTAACCTTCGGTTACTGCTCGCCTATGCAACCTAGGAGGTTGGGTCGGGTTCTGGAGAGGAACCTTATAAACAATGGATTTGAAATGAAACTGCATCAAAACAAAGACCAACCAGAGCTTATAGAGGTATAGCGTCCACTGATATAATCAGTACCCTTATGAGTAAAGAGAGGTCGGTAACAATCAAATGAAAAACAAGAGCTGTAGCTGGCATCGGTATTTTCCGTGGGGCAAAGCTCCCGTCTAGGAGCTTGGCCGGCACTCAGTGTATGAATAGATGGAACGAAGGAAGTTGGGACACGATCCCCACAGACACGGAAGGTTCATCATCATAGTTGATCAGAGGGAAAATAGCCTTTATAAGCAAAAAAAGAGGATGCTTTTAAAACTATACCCAATTATTAACTATTCGGTACTTGATACTACGATATTCATCACTATCGGCTCTGTTTTGAGGTAAATAAAAGACGTCAAAGCCTTGAAAAACTTATGTTTTGGGCTTGACAGAATAGGAAGGTATATAATGGATAATTTATCATCAAATGGTTTAGGACAATTACCGCTTTTAAGAAATGGAAGTAGTCGAAGTATTAACGCAGAGAATCCTAATGGAGAAAAAGGAAGAGGTGGAATGGCAGCAAGTCACCTAGGAAATTCAAGAAAAGGATCTCCATGTATTCGAGGCTTAGAATCTGGTTCTTCAACAACACTGGCAAATATTACAGGAAGTGGTATCATTCAACATATATGGATTACGGTGACAGATAGGACAGAAAAAGATCATTTTGTTTTACGGGATATTATTCTAAAAATGTATTGGGACGATGAAAAGAACCCATCGGTAGAAGTTCCCCTAGGTGACTTTTTTTGTAATGGATTTGGGCGTTATTGTCAAATTAATTCTCAACCAATTGTTGTCAACCCAACTCGAGGCATGAATTGTTATTTTCCTATGCCCTTCAAAAAAAGAGCAAGAATCGTTGTTGAGAATCGACATGAAGTTACGGTTCCGGCCTTTTTTTACCAAATTGATTACTGTCTGACAGAAGATTTGCCAAAAGATATTGCATATTTTCATGCCAATTGGCGACGAGAAAAAATTACACAATTACAACAAGATTACACTATTTTAGATCAAGTCACCGGAAAAGGTCATTTTGTAGGTATGTATATTGCACTAACAACATTAGAGCGTTACTGGTATGGAGAAGGTGAAGTGAAGATGTATATTGATGGAGACGATAATTATCCTACAATATGTGGGACAGGTATGGAAGATTACTTTGGAGGAGCTTGGAGTTTTGCAGAGCAAATTGATGGCGAAACAGTGGAAAGAACATACTGTACTCCATATATGGGGTATCCTTATTATTCCAAAGAGGACAAAAGTGTACATTCAGATTATTATAATAATGATACGCCTCCTCAAAGAGGGTTTTATAGGTGGCATATTCTTGATCCGATTCTGTTTGATGAATCGATTAGGGTTACCATTCAACAGATAGGAACATGTCATAAAGGTAATTTTGAGAGACAAGATGATTTGTCGAGTGTGGCTTATTGGTATCAAACGGAACCACATAAGAGATATGATGATATGTTAACTAAAGAACAGAGAAGACCTAGATGAAAAACACGACCATGATTGGGCTCGTTTCACGGTCATTATAGATGGAGTATAGACGAACCTATGTATGCTTATGGGTATTACGATAAACTTGAGGTGTCATACCGGTGATTTTTGAACGAAGTGAGGAAATCAAAAAAACCACCTGCTATGCGGGTGGAGGAGAATTAGCTTTAGCTTCAAGTAGAAAACCTCCAATGATATAATGATGTTGGTTTGCCGACCGCATC
>Ga0163223_100625_pt1 | contig 10835 bp, 7 predicted proteins | sample MSEWel2016_02_17_2_FD_113147 | JGI IMG/M metagenome (GOLD analysis project Ga0163223, IMG submission 113147) | Subsurface microbial communities from deep shales in West Virginia, USA - MSEEL Well Study Marcellus 5H_2016_02_17 ...
AAACTGAATTTCCGACTTGCGGTCGGGAAACCCCTTCTCAATAACCAATTTTCGCAATTTTTCCAGTGCAATTTTGCAATGGCCAATTGCATACTCCACCTGATCGGTAACATTGTCCGACACAGTTTTCATCTTTGACAACTCATTTTTCATCTCAAAGATGATTTCAAAATACGTCTTCATGGCATTAAAAAATTAAACTTGTTAATATTGAGTTTCTTCCCAAACCGTCCCATTAACTAATTCAATTTCCCTTTTTTCACGATGCCTTTTTAAAATCTGTTTTTATCTCTAATATTCGAAATCGCTTTAAAATTTAATCCCGGGAAACAATAAATTGTCCCCGGGATTCTCTTCAAAAATGAAGATATCTAACTAAAACTAACCAATAAACTGAGCAGACTCTTTGGAGCCTAAAACAACCTCTTTGTCTCTTTAGACTCATTTATTCTTTTAATATCCGCTGTGTATATGTTGAATAATCTTTGATCACAGGTTGATAATCCTGATGGAACAAAACGCTTGATATAACAAAATCAGCAGTTGACCTGTTAGTTGCCGTAACAATATTATACAAAGCGCAGATCCTCAGTAAAGCCTTTACATCTACATCATGTGGTTGAGGCTGCATCGGATCCCATAGAAAAATTAGGATGTCGACTTTTTGCTCTGCAATCAAGGCACCGAGTTGCTGATCTCCTCCCAATGGTCCCGATTTTAAACTAGTTAAAACCGGAGGAGCAAGCTGATTTTCCAGACATTTTCGCTCAATTGCTTGACTGACAAGTATCCCGGTTGTTCCAGTACAAACAAGACGATGCTTTGACAATTCTTTCCAGTTATATTCAACCCAGTCAATCATATCCTTTTTCCGGTTATCATGAGCAACCAAGGCCACAGTCTTTATTTTCAATTTATTCATCGCAATATAGAAATTTGAAAGGCAGAAGCCATCCTCGCCTGTCAGGAGAACAATTAACCGCAACGGAGATGACAACTCTGATTTTATAGTTTAAACTCATTAGTTTCAGGATGAATATCATAGGAAGTTCCCTTCCAGACAAAGGTTCCTGATAAACCTTCAGGAAGTTCAATCTGTATTTTCCATTTTTTATTTTTCAGTTCGTATCGAACAGCAATGCAGCCATTCGGATGAGGAATGGAACCACTTGCTTTCGTTAGGTCTCCCAAATGCGGTTCAATCTTTACTTTCGAGAATTCCGGGGCATTAGAATCGATTCCCAAAACAATTCTGAAAAACTCGATATTCGGACTCGCTCCCCAGGCGTGGCAATCCGAGCGGGTTCGTTCAACCTGCGAATCTTCTCCCCAGGTAGTCATCCCAAGTTCAATGTTCTTTTGCCAAATGTCCAGGTGTTTTAAATAGTCATTACCCAACCCTACTTTGGCCATAGCCTGATTTAAGTAATATTTAAAATAAATAGATGTTTGGGTAAGATCCGGATTATCGATTATGTGCTTAAATAAATTGGTTGCTTCGGCACCTGAAGTTGTTCCTGTTAAAATGGCCAACACGTTTGCATGCTCTGAGAAATATTCACGTTCATCAGTATCGGCAAACATTTTCTGGTCATCGTCCCAGTATTTATTTCTGATTGTTTGTTGCAAGCGAGCAGCTTTTTGCTGGTATTCATCTGCCAGACACGCCATACCTAAATCCCGCTCCAATTCAGCGGCAAGCTGCAAAGCCCACAAAAGCTGAAAATCAATAACAGAAGAGTAGCCCTGCTCACTTATAGGAGGTGCCCCAACCCTCCACTTGGAGGACTTATTTTCAGCCCAATCTGTAAAACTCCAGTAGGGCAGGTTTTTCACACTGCCGTCTTCCTGCTGATAATTCGAATAAAAGGATAACACTTGTCTTATCCCCATCAACTTTGATCTCACAAATTCAATATCCGGGCGATAATGGTAATAATCGGACACCATACCTATCCATAATAATGAAAATGGCGTGATGACTTGAAGTGCCCCTGAAGGATAGCGACTTTGGGTGATTCCCTCTGGCAAACGTGATTTATCAATCAGGTTAATTGCATTGCGCGCCAAGCGATCGTCGCCACTATTGAAATACGATACCATCATTTGAATGCGGGTATCGCCTATGTATTGCAATTGTTCATAATACGGACAATCGAAATAGGTATCTACAGCACATAATCGAGCTGTACGCCAACCAATTTGCAAAATACTATCCAACAACGGTAACTCCGACTGAAAAGCTGTATTATTCTTAAACGGATATCCAATGAAGGTTCCATAGATATCATCCAATATAAGCGCTTCATTTTGGGTTTGGATATCAACTTGCAGGTAACGATAGGTGCGCCACGAAAGGGGCGTGTACTGCTGGTTGTCCAAACCGTTACAGATAATACGATCCTCTCTTCCAATTAAGCTCTTCCCTTCAATTTCAGTTCTGTTCCCTTTCGCCATTGCACTGTCGTACAAAGCTTCTGCATATTTCATCGAAATAACAGCATTTTTTCCGTTGCTGTATTTTAGGGTTGGGTAGGCGTTTGTCAAAAAATTTTGATCCAACAACAACTGAACCTGGCTATTAGCAGGAACAGTGATTCTTGATTTTTCTGCAGGGAATGTTTCTAGAACTGAAATACCTTTTGCCCTGCGGATACGAGCAAGCCGCTGCGGAAATAATTCTACCGGAGGTATCTCAGAATGCACCAAAAGCCAGGGACTTGAAATCAAGGTGGTCGATGCTTTGGTCACTCCGGGAGTGATTTGTTCGGCTTCGAGCCAGTTTTCCATCGAAAAGTCTGGCTCCATCCAATTGGTCGGCGACTCGTTCATATCGACCATCTCTCCAGCCCCAAGGGCATAATAACCAACTACTTTTTGCGCCAATGGCTGATAGGCTTCATCTTTGTTGCAAAACCATTTTGAATTGGTATTAAAATCATACTCTTTGCGACTGTTACCCTGCAAAATAAAACCTGTCGTTTGTGATGTTTGCACAACAGCCCTGTGTTTTCCATCATTCCAAACCACAGCAGCAATTACATTAACTCCCTCTTGCAAACACGGAGCAATATCGAGCGTTTCAAAATTCCAGTTATTTTTATCGCCTCCAGCCGGGCCAACTGATACCAACTCGCCATTTACAAAAAGTTTATAGCGGTTATCGGCTGATACATGAATGATATATTTTTCCGGTTTCTCCTTTAATATAACATCCTTTCGGAAGCGATATACGCCATAATCACCCGGCAGCTCATTCGGGACGGTTATCCAGTATGCTCGCCAAGCTTTGGTAAATAAATCCGGGTTTATTTGTTGCGCACTTGATACTGTTACTACAAACAGTAACAATCCCAATAAAATTGATTTTAAATTTGACATATTCATATTTTTATAATTCATCAGTATTTTTCAACCATCTATCACCTGTAATTAACAGTAATGGAGGAGCATCCCTTCTCACATGGTATAGCGATGCCATGTCATCAATTATAGGTTGTGTACTCCAAATCCTTTTCCCTTTCTCACTGTAAAATGGGTAATCATTTGACCACTGAGAGGGATAAGTCCAGCAATCCGATTGGCATCTATTTTTCTACTCACATTTTCAATTGAATAATTCTAATACTTAGTGCGAAACTGAGTTAACGACCAGAATGAGGTTAGATCATTAAGAATGATTTCGCTTTTTTATGATTTCAATAACTTATTCAAACTCAAACCAATCAACCTTATAAGATTTTTCGCCCCTCGTAGAAAATGTTAGCCAAACAGGATTCACTCCCGATACTTCTGATATTGGAACAGTTACTGTAATCCATGTTTTTCCATCACCATCCCCTGGAACAGGGACAATTGCACTCTCTTTTTTAAACAAACTACCAATATTCACCTTTATAGAGCCTTTTTTTAGACCTGGCAAAATCCGAAAAGTCACACTCTTTATGTCCTCTGCGAAATTTAAATATTTATAAATTGCGACATCTCCATTTCTTATTTCAGTTAATGCTTCTTGGCCAGAGTCAATTAATTCTATTCTTACATTACCTTGAAGTATACACGCTCTTGCTGCATCCATTTGTAAGTGAGCATCCAGAGGTTCTGAAGCTCCCTGAGTAGTCATTTCAACTTCGTCAATACTGCCATCTTCATTAAAGAATATAGGTTCTAAACATGCTTTACGCATTGTTTTGCACCCGTGAGTGGCACGATGGTAAAACACATACCATTGCCCCTTGAATTCTACCAGTGAACCATGGTTGTTCCAGTTTTGGGGATCACAATGATCATTATTTATAATAATCCCTCCATATTTAAACGGTCCCCATGGCGATTTACTTGTTGAATAACTTATGCACGAAGCATACCCGCTTAAACTAAGTCCACAATAGACGAAATAATATATGCCATCACGCTTAACCATGTATCCGCCTTCATGAAAGCGATGTTCTTTTTCCGTAACTAAGTTATTGTGTATAGTAGATGAATCTATCTCTGTCATATTCGGTTTCAACTTTGCTATCTTAGCTGAAAACTGTCCCCATATATAATAGGCCTGACCGTCATCATCAACAAATACGCATGGGTCAATCTCGTTTATACCGCCTGTCTGGATAGGAATCCCATTTACAAATGATCCAGATGGTGAGGATGAGAATGCTACCCCCTCTGTTTTATCACTGCCACTCAAACAATAATACAGATAGTATTTTCCGTCCTTATATTGAGCATCTGGTGCATAAAGATAACCATCACTGTAAGACACCTGATCGTTTAGTCCTACCGAAGTAAAAGAATTTTCATGTATATTCCAGGTTTTCAAGTCTGAGGTTGATAGTACATGATACTTTTGAGAACAGTAATTATAAGGTACTGTATCGCAAGAACCATAAACATACAGTTTCCCATCGTTCCAAACATGAGCTGAAGGATCAGCAATATAAATCCCCGGAGGAACTATTGGGTTCTGTGCTTTTAACAGGGTACCGGATACTAATAGCACTATTGCTAGAATTAGTTTCTTCATCTTATTTAATTTATAGTTAGTTCCAATATTTATTTATAATCCTTTCTTAATTATTTCAGGTAGCTTCATATATCTAAGTTTGTTTTTAGTTGCATACCCACTCGCCAAATTCGTCAACCTCTTGAGTGAGATACAATTCTTATGGCTCGTTTCATCTTAAATACTATTCTCTTGTGCTAGTTGGTCTAACCATAATACTAATTCATCCAATATTGCTTGGTTAAACTTGTAACTCCTGCGATAACCCCAGCCATGATTTCCTGTAGGGTAAACATTAAGCTCTGCAATTCCTAAGTCGCTATAAAAACCAGCCCAACGAGTACCTTTCGTTAGCAGATTTATGCAGCAAGAAGACTCTTGCGCAACGGCAATACTTGATAGCAAAATTGTCATCCCCGGAAGAATACATGTATTTCTTAAGAAGTGCGTCATCATAGCCTTATCATCTAATAATTATTTGTTCTGTTGTATTTACAAACAAAAGTATAACTGCCCGAGCCAATCTCAAGATGAACCCGACCATCTGTTTTTCCGACATATTTAACTTCGTCGAGTTTAGTTACAGGGTTCCCGCTTTCAGTAATATGCTCAACCGATTCGGCAGGAACAAGCACATCGGCTTCTGTATTTGCCGGTATCGTTACATTCCAGATAAACTGACCATCTTTCAAAGTCCAATCACTTTCTGCTTCTCCATAGGGAGTATTGGTTGATGCTTTAGCAGAGCTTAAACCACCAACGATCTGTGGAGCCATCCACAACTGTTTAAAACCGTAATAGCTATCCATACTTTTCAAACCTGCTAAGTCCTGATACATCCAGGCAATTAAATCGCCCAAAAGCATCACATGGTTACGGGAGTTCATCGAAGGATCAGCTGTATCGCCATTCCATAGTTCCCAAATTGTTGTTGCTCCCTTTTCGATCATATATCCCCAACTAGGGTAATCTTTCTGAGTGGCAATGGCAAAAGCCAGATCAGCCCGGCCCCGTTTGGTCAACTCCCGCATCAGCCATTGAGTGCCAATTAATCCAGTGCTGATATGGCTGTTGTCCTGCGTGATTATCCGGTGAACCATCTGGTTGAAAACAATATTTTCAACATCTTTATCAACCATACCAAAAGCCAAGGGCAGCAAATTTGCTGTTACCGTATTATTTCCATACCGGAATCTGGCTACATCGAAAAATTTTACATTAAATGCTTTGCGAACTTTTTCTGCCAACCGTTGATATTCCTCAATATCACCGATGTTGCCAGAGACATTAGCAAAAATGCTCATCATTTGCAGATAGTGATAGAAATATGCGGTACCGATCAAAGCTCCATCAGTATTTCTCGCAGGATCTTTCGAGTGAACCAATTCCAGTGATTCGGGAGGCACACACCAGTCTCCGAATCTGTCACGATCCAGAATGTAATCTTTTAAGTACTTTTTCTTCATGTACCACATCCAATCTCTCATTGCGGGATAGTGTTTTGCAATAACGCCCGTATTGCCAAATTGCGTCAGCAACATATTTCCAATCATCAAATAAGTACCCGGCCAGGTCATATTGTCTTTAATACCTGTCCATCCGGGCTCCGGAGCAACATCAGGCATTTGTCCGCGCGAACGTTGCGAAAACTGCATATCATCCATCCACTTTACGTAAAGCCTTTCAATATCGAAAGTATAACTGGCTCCCAGTGACGTAGTTGCCCAGTCGGCTAACCAGGGGTCCCTTTCGTCACGTTGCGGACAATCAACAGGCATTCCTTTATAATTATTCTGGATGGTTCGGCAAGCATTCGTATAAATCAGGTTCAGCAAAGTATCCGAACACGAGAATGATCCAATTGTCTGGAAACCATCGTATATAACTTTTCCTTCAAAATCATCCAATTTGGGTTTTCCCGGAAATCCACTCACCTCAACATTGCGGAAACCATGGTAGACAAATGCGGGTTCCCACTGCTCCCAACCTTGCCCTTTCATCACATACCTGTCGGTCTGCAAGGCGCTACGAAGGTTGGCCGTGTACAAGGTTCCATCCTGCTTCAATGTTTCAGCAAAACGCATTGTGATGGTATCTCCTTTAGCGCCCTTGGCTTTGAATTTGAGCCAACCTGCCATGTTTTGCCCCATATCCAGAATATAATTTCCATTGGGAAGTTGATTGATTGAAACAGGCTTTACTACTTCATGAACAATCATGTTCTCGTTGGTTTGAGAAAGAATGGTTTCGCAAGGTGCAGTCACCAACTCAACATCCAGCCAGTTTGAGTCGTTATATCCGGTCTTTGTCCACCCTGTTAATTCCATGCGGGCATCGTATTCTTCGCCATCGTATTCGTTGTTACTGCGAATAGGGCCGCCGGGTGTAACTTTCCACGAATCATCGCTCACGACCATCGAATGGCTTCCATCGGCATATTCAATGTCGAGTTGAAACAACATTTTAGGAAGTTTCTCCTTCGATTGCTGGAAGCCATGCCCTTGCCGCATGTAAAAGTAGCGGCCATTTCCGAGGATAGTTCCAATGACATTTTTCCCTTTTTTAAGATTCAATGTCACATCGAAGGTGTTGTACCGGACATTTTTCGTAAAATCGGTTGGACCAGGCGATAAAACCTGATTCCCGATTTTTTGTCCGTTTATAAACATTTCATACATTCCAATCCCGACAATATAAGCTGTCGCTTTATGGATTCTCTTTATTGGTGTAAACACTTTTCTGAAATAACGAGCAGCCAAACGGGAATGAGTCGCCAAAGTATCGCCCGGAAAAAATTTAGTAAGCCCAATCCAATCACCTTTCCAATCGGACTTATCCGGCAAGCCCATGCTCCATTTTGCAAACGGACTCCAGTCCGATTCGCCTTTGTTTGTCCACACTTTCACCTTCCAGAAGCATTGTTGACCGCTCTTTATTGAATCTCCATTGTAATGCACAAAAACAGATTGATCAGACTTAACCTTCCCTGAGTTCCACAAATCAGCATCATCAGGTGTAAGTTTTTTAGGCGACGAAGCTACCAGAACCTGATAACCTATTTGTTCAATATCCTTTTTGTTCGTAGCAATCATCCAACTTAAAGCCGGATGTTGCTTATCAATCCCAAGCGGATTTGTTGCTGATTCAACCCGAAGATTTGTCACTTCCTGAGCATGGCCCATCAGCAAACAGGCAAAAACAAAGATTATGGATCCCAAGATTCTCATAGAAATTACTCAGCTTTCATATCCAATAGTTTCTCTTTCCCGTCTATCGCATCGAGGCATAGTTTTACCGAATCGCCGATAGCAGCATCGATATCGTCCCCTGTTACACCAAGTTCATTTTTGATAATATCGTTATTGATGAATGTTTTCGCCGTTTGTATTTCGGCAAAGTGCACCATGTCTAAACCAGAATCGATTCCCCTGGCTTTAAAATCTTTCATGATTTTTTTACCATTCATCCGGTGAAAAAATGTTGGGATAGTAATTGTTTTGCGGCCGGACATGCCCATGTGTTTGTGGAAAATAGCTAGCATTTTCTTCCAGCTCATGTTGTACCAGCCAACCGGATAACAGGTTCCGCCTTTGCCTTTTTCCAATGCCCCGGCAACGGCCTGTGCAACCTGTTTTACGGTAACCATGGTGGTGCCGCCTTTGGTGTAAAATGTATAGCCTTTCATGCTGCGGATTGCTTCAACCAAAAATGTCCAGACTGGTTTTCTACCGGCCTGTGTACCGAAAATATAAGGCAATTCCAAAACCATCACCTCCATTCCATCTCCGTTGAATGCCAATGCAGCTTCTTCCTGCAAAATGCGACTTTTGATGTAGGGGTGCTTTTCGGTCAGCTTCATCCCGGGCCAATGCTTGGCAAAATAGGCAAAGTACGAGCCCATTATTACCGCTCGTTTAATACCAACCTCGCGCCCAATTTTCAACAAGCGATCTACCGGTACTACATTGTATTTTTTATAATGCTCAAGCACCGGGGCCGGAAATTCGACCCGCTCGTCAACTCCGGCAGCGAAGACAAATGCGTCGCACCCGGTCATTTGTTCGCGTATTTGGTCGTCCGTCATGGTCATGTAATTGCCAAAGACCAGTTCCATTTCTGTTGGTATATTCGAGTTTTTCGCCAGCGGCGGCAAGGCTACCGAACGGACACTGTGCCCGCGTTTAATTAATTCAGCCGCACTTGCCGAACCAAGTAACCCGGTTCCTCCTATAATGTATGCTTTCATTTTTGTTTTTTTTTCATCCGGCTTCCTTTGGCTTCATATTTATCCTGCAGCAAGCCTGTCACATGAGATTCGTCCTTCTTTTCAAGTTGAAGGTTGACTTTAAAGAACAAGTGCTTGAAGTAAACTTTTACTGTATCCGGCTTTTCCTCAATTTTGAAAAAAGGTTTAATATCTTCGGTCGGCCCTACAATGGCTCCTTCCAATTTGCCATCAACGCGTTTTAACTCGATTATCATTCGTTCATCACCGTCAATCGTACCATAAACCATAACATCCCATTTGCCAACAAAATAATCTTCAGGGTCATCTTCTCCATAACCCGTAGCCCCTATTAGGAGTAGTAATGCCAATATCTTTATCCTCAAACTCATTTTTCTCAGGATTCAATTAAATTTCAAAATGTTTTCATCATACACATTTGCTTCGTTTTCATCATGCAAAGGTTTCCAAACCTGTGCGAAAAAGGGGTTATGCTTGGCTTCTTCATCGTAATTCCAAGGTGTCGGCATACATTCGGGACACCAATGTCCTCCTAAAAGCACCAATGTTGGACTAGCTTCAAACTCATGTCCAAAAGCACATTCCCATTTAAGCTTTGTTTTCAAATCACCTTTAATCATGCTTTCCGACAAACATTTTCCACCTCTAAATTCAGCGGCCTGCTTCATATCTTCAATATCCAATTCCGATTTCGGCTTGCTCTCGTCGTAGCCATGATTCAATTTTACCGGCTCACGCGAAGCCTGCTCGAACTTGAAATGATCCCAATCGGAAATAGCTTCCCATTTTTCTTTCGATCCAAAGAATGCAGAGATTCGCTGCTCGTTACTGTTTTTAATCCAATAAAGTGTACCAAAAGGTTTCTGTGCTTCTTTTTTAAAGACCGTATTTTTCAGAAATTTTTTAGGTAGATATTTGGCAATCTTGGTTGAAAACGGAGCTTTAGCCTTCATTTCATCAAGGAAATCCTGAAGCGTTCCACTTCGGAAATGAAGATATTTTTCCAGCTCATCCGAATCGGAATACCATTGCCCGTGAAAATTGCGGGTAGCAAACCAATTCGGTTCGTAAACATTCTGAATATCTCCGAATCCCAATGCGTTATTGGTCTTTTGCATAAACTCCCAGTTCATCGTTCGGTACTTTTCGCCACCGCCTATATTGTAGATGCGGCACCAAAAATCATCAGGAACATCCTCTTCACAGGCATTGGCCAATAACATGCCCGAATCCTTTGCTGTCACCCATTCAAATACACCATTCAGTGGTTCGTGGAACATAATCGGATCAAGGTTATTTAAAATCTCAGGGTACAAAACTCCGGTTTGTCTCAATGAAACCCAATATTTTAATCCTGAATCAATTACCTCCCGTTCAGCAATAGCTTTTGTCAAAGCATAGTTGTCGTAGATACTAATTTTAATCGGGTCTCCGGCACGCCCCCAATGAATAGGAGGGTTCCGGTCGCCGGTTTCGGCAACTGTTCCAATATATACCAGCTTTACTTTATCCGGATTTTCTTGTGCTTTTATCGCTTTCACAATATTTTTTGCAGCCCCGATATTTACTTTCCGCGTTAGTTCC
>Ga0163223_100627_pt1 | contig 10822 bp, 5 predicted proteins | sample MSEWel2016_02_17_2_FD_113147 | JGI IMG/M metagenome (GOLD analysis project Ga0163223, IMG submission 113147) | Subsurface microbial communities from deep shales in West Virginia, USA - MSEEL Well Study Marcellus 5H_2016_02_17 ...
CGCTAATACAGTTGAAATATTCTGTAAATCAAAGTGAACAAACAGAAATGGAACAACTTATTTTGATCAATAAAGTGATTATGAGACATTTGGTTGTTTTTTATAACAAAGACGAGTTATTAGATCGAGTTCATTTAATGAGAAATGAATTGAAGCACGAGGACGTTTTGTATTTGGTGATGCTTGTACTTTCGTATGAACCAACTAAATCAATAACAGAAGAGAATTTAGAAAAACTAGCGCAATTTGATTTGATTGACGCTTTGTGCGCTGTTTCTAATGGGGCAGGCAGATTACCAGCCAACTTAATAACGAAGTGTAAGGAAACATTTGATCATGAATTGCTAGGTAGTGTTAGAGATCATAAAACTATATACAATATAATCCAAACTGAAGTGGAGATGATTTCAGGCTTTTGGAACTGGATAACGGATCATAGAAACAATTATATATTAAAGTATGCTTATTCTAAAGCTAGAATGTTTAGAATTTATGAACATGAAAATGGGTTATCAACATACAAAGTGATTGGACGTATGGTGGATGATTTAGTTGATAATATGATTAGCGAAAAAAATTGTATTGTCCCTCGAATTCCTCAAAGATGGTCTAGCAAAATGAATATAGACCAAGATATTTTTAGAGAGTTTAATCATCTTATGCAAACACAGATGTCAGAGAATTATAAAGAAATTATTAAAGGTGCTTTTATTTCGGTAAGCCATTTGGATTCATATTCTAATGATGAGTATTTTGAATTGATGATGAGGTGTCACTTTAGCAAAAGAAAAGATATGTTTGATAGATATAGGGCATATTTCAAATTAATTTTTATATAGGGAGGATAAGTAATGAGTATTAATCCAGTTGAAACAACAGAAAACATTCGAGATGAGTATACAAAATATTTAAAGTCAATGTTTCTATTTAAAGATGAAGGTCTTAGAGAATCTGCAGATAAAGCTATTGACAGTAGCAAAAAAGATTTGGTAAAAGGTCCATACCTAGAATCTACAGCCATGTATAAAAGTGGTTCAACATTGAGAGAACTAATAAACCGAAAAGAATTACATCAAGACTTTGCGAAGCTAGTACCGGCCATTGGTGAGTTTCCATTACATATGCATCAGGAATTAGCAATAAAAAAAGCAGCTGTAGAGAATAAGAATATGATTGTTGCAACTGGTACCGGTAGTGGAAAGACCGAGTGCTTTCTTATTCCAATTTTAAATTATCTGGTAAAACAAAGTAGTGAAGGTGAGCTTACACCGGGTGTTAGAGCATTAATCCTTTATCCGATGAATGCTTTAGCAAATGATCAACTTAAAAGACTTAGAGTGCTACTTAAGGACTTACCGGAAATAACTTTTGGAAGATATACAGGTGAAACAAAGGAAAAACAAAGTGATGCGCTGGAATACTTCAAAAAAATGAATCCAGGACAAAAAATATTAACGAATGAACTTTTATCAAGAGAAGAAATGCGTAATAACCCACCAAATATACTTTTGACAAATTATGCAATGTTAGAATATCTGTTATTAAGGCCAGATGATAATGTGTTTTTTGATGGGGCTCATAAGGATTTTTGGAAGTACATAGTATTAGATGAAGCTCATGTTTATTCAGGGTCATTAGGAAGCGAGATAGCATACCTTATTGCACGATTAAAAGATAGAGTCGTTGATGGAGAGCGGGGGAAAATAAAATTTATTGCTACAAGTGCTACATTAGGTGGTGGGAAGAAAGAAATCCAAGAAGTTGTCAAATACGCTAAAGATTTGTTTGATGAGGATTTTACAGAAGATTGCTTGATTACGTCTGAACGATTAGTGACTCAAAATATAACATTACTTTCGAAACCAAATCTTGAATGGTATCCGGAGTTCTTAGAACTAGCTAATACATATAGTGGTGAACATTTAGCAGAGCAACTAAATAACAGAAAAATTTATCCTCATATAAAGCCTAAACTTCATACCGAAGAAGTAATTTATGATGCACTTATTCAAGACCATTATATAAATAAACTTAAAGTAGCTATAGAAAATAAGACTTTACTTATTCAAGAAGTTGTTCAAGAGATATATGAAAGAAAAGATAACTTTGCGATAAAAGCTTTTCTGGCGATGGTTGATTTAGCAGCAAAAGCTAAGAAAGAGGATAATTCAGAAGTTTTATTACCAGCAAGATATCATACTTTTTCAAAAGCCATAGAAGGTGCGTTTGTTCGATTTTATCCAAGCAAAAAAATATTTCTTAATCGTAAAGAGACAGAAATGATTGGAAGAGAAGCTGTGAAAGTATTTGAACTTGCTAACTGTGTCAAGTGTGGACAGGAATACATTATTGGAAAGGTTGAAGAAGGCTATATTAAGCATTCTTCAGGATTTTTTGACGGGTCATTAGAGAGACTCGAATATTTTTTGTTAAAAGATTCATATGAAGGCATGGAGATCGATGAAGATACAGTCATTGATGATGATGAAATGAGTGAAAAAGACATCCAGGTTAATAATGCGGAAGAGTATTTGCTATGTATAAAATGTGGAAGAGTACAAGCAAATAATAAGAGAGCAGATAAAGCATGCTGTAAAGACGCAAAACATATAAAAGTCTATAAAGTAAATCATAAAGGTTCAATCAATACCTGTTTAGGATGTGGTAGTTATGGTAGGGCGATTGTAAAGAGATTAGTTAATGCAGATGCCCCAACAACTGAAATGTTAGGAAGAACGCTTTATCAAAATATACCTACTGATAAAAGTAATGAAAAAAAACAGGATAATAGTAACACAGAAGATAGTCTTTTTTCAGGAATTGATATATTTGGGCTTCAAGAAGATAAAGTGATTGATGATGTGAATGGACGGAAATTATTGGCATTTTCTGATAGTAGAAAAGAAGCTGCATACTTTGCTACGTATATGGATATCAGATATAATAATTATCTTTGGAGAAAGATTATTCTTGATGCCATAATTGGCCTTGGAGATGAAAAGATAAATTACAAAAGGCTACACACAAGAATTTGTAAAGATATTGAATCGCAGAAAGATATGTTAATAGATACTACTGATGATTATATTGAACAGACTGTAGCAGCGTATATTATGTACGAATTAATGGCCTATGAAAAGGAAATTGGCTTAGAAGGGGTTGGATTAATTTCTTTTGAGATTGAAAAACCGGATTGGTGGCCTGAAAAATTGGCTCTTTGTGGATTAAATAGCGAAGAAATATGGAGTATAGTTGCGCAAATATTCCAAGGGTTAAGAACATATAGAGCCATTGATTTTCCAGAAGATCTTAGATATAACCATTCTATTTTTGGACAACGTACTAAACCAATGTACTTTAGATATTCAGAAGGAAATGCACCTCTAGGTATCATGAGTATAAAGCCTAAAGAAAAGTATAATAATATGCGTTTCGATTATCTGACTAAAATATTCATTCAGAGAGGGTATTCAATTGATGAATCAAAAGAGAATGCTTTAGTATTTTTGGATAAGATATTTAATGATGTAAATCTAATTAAAAAACTTGAAAGTGTAGGAATCTATAAAGTTAACAGCCACCTAAAAGATGAAGGCATTGTATATCAGATTGGTCATGAAAAATGGTTGTTTAAAAAGAATCAAAAAAAATATCGGTGTCAAAAATGTGGTAAGAAAACAACCATTAATATAAATGATGTTTGTCCTACCTATCGTTGTGATGGAAAATTAATGGACTATGAGCCCGGACTTTCAAGACATAATTATTATATCGAAATTTATAATAATATTAAAAGAATTCCAATGAGAATTAAGGAACACACAGCGCAACTTTCATCTATGCACGCTTCCGAGATTCAAACTGAATTTGAAAAGGGTATTGTAAATATATTGAGCTGTTCAACCACTTTTGAGATGGGGGTTGATGTTGGTAGCCTTGAAGCAGTATTTCTAAGGAACATACCACCAGAAACGTCTAATTATGTTCAAAGAGCCGGACGTGCAGGAAGAAGAACGGCATCAACGGCATATATACTGACTTATGCAAAAAGAAGATCACATGATCTTTACTATTATCAGAATCCAACTAAGATAATTGAAGGAAGTATTAAAGCGCCTTATATTGAAAAGAATAATGATAAGATTGCTTTCAGACATTTATGCTCTGTTATATTTTCATGGATCTTTAGACAGAATGACAATTATTTTAAGGATGTACAATCCATGTTTGCATACGGTAAGGATTACGCATCCATTGATGATAAACTAGAAGAAATGCTAAAGAAAAAACCGGAAGCTATTATATTCTCATTAAAAAATATATTTAATGATGAGCTTCAAAAAATATTTGGTATTGAGAGCTGGAAATGGGTTGAAGAACGATTACTAAATGAGAATGGCAATTTAATGATTTCAAAAGACAAATGGTTTGCTGATGTAAATGAGATAGAGCGTATCAAAGAGGATAACTATAAGAAAGGTTACAAAACGGATAATATCTCGAAAATGTTAAAGACGTTTTTAGAAAAGAGGGTAATAGATTTTTTGGCGTCAAATAATGTGTTACCAAGATATGGGTTTCCAATTGATTCTGTTGACCTTGATACTTTACATAATGGTGAAGCAGCTAAAAATGTACAGTTAAATAGAGATTTGAAAATGGCTATATCTGAATTTGCTCCAGGGAATAAAGTCATTGCCAACGGTACTATGTGGGAATCTTATGCGGTAAACAAATCGCGAACAAAGGGATGGCCAACATATTTATATGCAATATGTGAAGATTGCCATACGATATATAAAGAACCTTGTGATTTTGATATTAAGCTTATGGATGTTGATGAAGCGAAGAGAACTTGTCAAAAGGAAGGATGTGGAGCACCACTTAAACTACACAAATTCATTAAACCGATTTTTGGGTTTTCTACGAATAACAGTAAACCTGAAAAACCAACATTGGCAAAGCCTACATCGACCTATAGTAGCAAAGTATTTTTTCATCAATATGATAAAAATGATAGAAATTATGAGGGAGACATTGATTATAAAGGGTATCCAATTCACTATACCTATTCACCCAGAGGTAATCTTTTTATAGTAAATCAAGGAAAAAGTGGAGCCGGATTTAGAGTGTGTTCTTGGTGTGGTTATGGAACAACAGATACCTTTAAGTTAAAACATCCTCATAAAGATAAGTATGGAAATAAGTGTGGAAATGAATTCCTAAATAAATTAGATTTAGGGCATGAGATAATAACTGATATTATTGAAATTGAATTACCTGACTTAACAAGTTATGTCAGTCAAGCATATTATCTATCGATTTTATATGCTGTAATTGAAGGTGCTGTTGGTTATTTAGGAATTGATAGAAGAGAAATCGATGGATGCTTGAATTATACGACACAAACGGGCATACCAAGTTTTATTCTTTTCGATCAAGTACCTGGTGGGGCAGGACATGTTAAGCGTATTGGAAAGCACTTAGATAAAGTACTTAAGGAAGCTAAGAAAAGAGTGAGTGGATTATGTGGATGCGGGGATGAAACAAGTTGCTACGGATGTCTTCGTAATTATTCAAACCAATTTTATCACGATACGATTCAAAGAGGTTTAGCCCTTATGTTTTTTAAAGCAGTAGATGGATCAGGAGAATCCCTTAAGGAAATTGCTGCGGCTGTTGAAGTTATGAGAGAAGATATTTTTACATATTGTCAGTTGCTACATATAGAAGCTCCAATTCAAGGTTATGAGCTGGAATTAGATAATGGAGCAATGCCTATGTGCGAATTGGCTTTTGAAGATGAAATGATTGGTTTGTTTGATAAAGAACAAAGTGAAGAAAAAGTTCTCTATGAAAATAATGGTTGGAGAACATATTATATGAATGAAGTTTCTCTTTATGAAATTGCTGACGAAATAGCTAAAGCTAAAAAGGTGGTGAATTAATTTGGATATTGATATTGCGATCACTAGGTCTTATCTACAGGCCTTGGGTAATTTGCCAAAATCCGTTCAAAAAAAAGCAAATGATTTTTTTGAAAAATTTCAAGAAAACCCTGAAGCTGCAGCAATAAATTATGAAAAAATTAAAAATATGAGGGATGATAAAGTAAGAACTGTAAGAATTGATCAAAAATATAGAGCGATAGTATTGCATCCACCAGAAGGTAATGTATATCTATTTGTTTATGTAGATAATCATGATGAAGCTATGGATTGGGCCAGGAATAAAGTTTTTGATATTAATAAATATTCATCAGCTTTACAAGTAGTTGATATGGATATTATTGATCATCAAGGCTCTAATTTGGTTGAAGGTAATAAAAACGATTCAATCGTAGAAATTAATGAATCTATTACTGACAGGTATACCGAAGAAGAACTTTTGGAACTAGGTATTCCTAAAATGGTAATTCCTAGTTTAAAGATTGTCAATAATATGGACGATTTAATTAATTCGGTAAAAGGTTATATTTCGGATGATATTTTTGAAGTTCTGGAGTTTTGCGTGAGTGGTTTTACCGTTGGAGAAATTAAAGAGTGTTTTTCTCTTGAACCATTAGCAAAAAGTGAAACGCTAACACAAGTATTGAATAAGCCTATTAATCAGTCGTATATTAAAGTTGTTACAGATGATGAAGAAATCAAAAGAATTCTGGATGATCCCATTGATTATTGGAGGATATTCATTCATCCTGCTCAAAGGAAATATGTATTAGGTAATGAGGGTTATTATAAGGGAAGTTTCCAACTAAAGGGTTCAGCAGGAACTGGAAAAACAGTTGTAGCAATGCACCGTGCGAAATATTTAGCTGAAAAGTTATATACCTCGGAGGAGGATAAAATACTGTACACAACCTTCTCTAAGAAATTAACAAAATCAGTTGAACATAACTTGAAGAACATGTGTGGTTTTGAATCCTTGAAAAGGATTGAAGTTGTGCATTTACATTCATTAATTGCTAAGTACCTGAAGAAATATAATGTCAGCTTTAATATAGTCGATGATAAAACAAGGCAAACTTTGATGGGATATGCAATCACTAAAGCTGGCTTTGAAAATGAGTATACTATAAATGACATTATACAAGAGCTGGACATAGTTTTTAGCTTCTATCAAATAACGGATAAAGAAACATATTTAAAAGTAAGTCGTAATGGTACATATAAAAAGCTTGGAAGAAATCAAAGAAATGATATATGGGCTATTATTAGTGAGTATTATGAATTATTGCATGAAATAAACACTAAGGAATGGTGGATGGTTATTAATGATGCAATAAATATGTTAGCCCATAAAAACGAAAGCCCGTATAAAGCGATAATTGTCGACGAAGCACAAGACTTTGGAATGCCTGAATATAGATTCCTAAGAGCTTTGATTCAAGAAAAAGAAAATGACTTATTTATCGTCGGAGATATACGTCAACAAATATATCCAGGTAACATTAATTTTTCAAAGTGCGATATTAATATTCTTGGTAATAGGACTAGAAAAATGACATTGAACTATAGGAATACGTTTGAAATAAGTCAGTTAGGGGATAAGATTATTAGTGACATTCATTTTAAGGATTTAGATGAAACCGTTATAACGAATGATCGAGCACATGCCATTATTAAAGGCAACAAACCAGTTATAAAAGCATTTGAAAATTCGACAGAAGAAATTACATTCATAGTACAGGAAATTAGAAAAATACTTGAGACTGGAATACTAGCTAATGAAATTGCTATTGTTGGACGAACCAATGGTCAGGTTAAAGAAGTAATATCAGCACTTGATAAAGAAGGAATAATGGCGCTTCCACTAGAAGATGTTGAAACCATTAACAATAAGAAAATTTACTATGGTACGATGCATAGCATTAAAGGATTTGAATTTAAAGTTATTTTTGTTATTGGTGCAAATAAAGAAAGTATACCGTTGAAAAATATCTTGGATAGAGCTGAGTATGATAAAGAAAAAGAAGCCATAGTAAGGATGGAAAAATCGCTACTTTACGTAGCGGTAACTAGGGCGCGAGATATGCTGTATATTACTGGAAGCCCGGATATGAGTATTTGGTTATAAGTTCGGGGAACCTACCAGTCATTATTAGATGTTGGCAGAATAAGTGAGATAGATAGGAAATTGCTTAAGGTATGAACATCATTATATATAAAAGTAATATTAGACATGGACAAGGAGCAAAGATATGAATATGGATTTTGAAGAATATTATCAGCTACTATTTGAGAGAAAGTCAGATTTAGCGGCTGAATATAGAATGAAGTGTATGCCTAAAACCATATATAAATACATAGGTCTTGAACCAATGAAAAAGTGTAATATGGATAAGGGAGCTTGTGATGATATCAATGTTAAAAATGAGCTTAAGTTTAGTACATTAGAGGCTCAATCAATCTGGTTGTCAAAGTTTAAACATTTGAACGATCCGTTTGAGTATAGAGCAATGTTTATTGATAAGGAGAAGTTACTTGCAAAGGGTTGGGATATAAAGTTTATTGAGGAATATCTAGCAAGAATGAAGTCGATTTACAATATTGCAAGCTTTACAGAAAACTTAGTTGATAATATGCCTATGTGGGCACATTATGCAAATAATCATCAGGGATTTTGTATAGAATATACCGTCCTCCATCCTAAAATGTTATTTCCAATTTCATATGAAAAAGAAAGGTTCGCAGTTGCAAGTATGTTGGTAAATATTTTGTCTAAAGTTTGTGAAATTGAGGAGGGCACTATAAATGAACAAGATGATGATTTTCAGTTTTATATGTGGATGATTACACATTTTGGTCTTGTTAAGCATGAGTCATGGAAGTATGAGAATGAGCTTAGGATTTTATACCCATCACAAGAATTTGATCAAAGTGGGGTTATGGTTAAGGCAATTAATTTAGGCTTATATCCTAGTGCTGTTTATATTGGAAATCAATGTAGTAGAGTGAACAAGAATAAACTGATTAAGATAGCAGAGAAATTGAAGACTCCCATATTTGAAATGTATTTAGATGAAGATGACGGTCAGTATAGGTTGAGTTCTAAGCCAGTAGTATAGGGCTATTGTAATGTGTATGCAAATTGAAATTGGTGTTACTGCAAGTATTAGATACAAAAAATTAAAGTTAAATAATGAATAGAAGGAAACACGATTTCAATATGATGTTAAGTTAAGATGGAACTTTGAAATTGAATAATGGAAGGGAGGTATAGCAGTGGTTATCCTGTATAGGTTATTATTAACATTTAACGCAACTTCTACAATGATAGTTATTTACTTAGTAAAAGAAAAATATTTTTTGCTGTTACTTGATAACAATCCGGTTTGGATATCACATGTAATATTTGCATTAATACCATTGCTTTTGACATTACTTAGTTTAGTTATGAAAGGCTTGTTGAGTAAAGATGATATAACCTACGAAATGCAGAGCGTTGAAGAAGCGAACAATGCCTTTTTACCGAGTTATTTGGGATATTTCTTTGTGGCACTTAGTGTGAATTCGTTAGAAACGATGGTATTTGTTTATTTGATAGTATTTATCTTTACATATTTTTCTCAGACGTTATATTTCAATCCGCTATTCCTGCTATTGGGATATAAGTTTTATTACGTGATAACAGTGAATAGTGTAAAGCTATTCATTATAAGTAAAAAGGAAATTAATTCAACTAGAGGACTTAGATTTTCGAGATTAAGACGAATAAATAACACAACATTTATAGATGAGGAGGACAAGTAATGAACCATACAATAGCTAAAATTCGGCAGAAAAAATCAGGGACGAAGTATCGGAAGATTTTATCAGGCGAAACACTATACAATTTACCAACTGACTTAGAAGGTTTTATAGCTTATAATCCGAATCATAATTTGGATGAAGATAGTTGGTTTGGAATTGAGAAGTTTTCCGATCAAGAGTACTGCTTAGATTTATTGAAACAAAATTTTATATCAGCTGAATATAATACAAAACTCAAGCATGAAGAAGTTAAGAATATTGATTTTATATTTACATATCAAGATGACAACATTTATTATTTTCAGAATGTGACCAAAAGTCAGTTGCAGGACAGAAGGTACATTAGCATTGGTGACAACTATAAGTTCCAACCATATAGTAGGGATATTTCTATCAATGAACGTCCTGATGCTATATACATCAAAGATATTGATACATTACATTTTAAAAAACTCTCGTCCATAACCAGGATATTTGAAGGAATATCATGTTTGTTTAGAGAAGCGACACAAAAAGAAACTGAAACATTTTTAGAAAGTGAATTTGTAAAACTAGAAAATGATTTTTCAGTAGATGATGTTAAGCAAGCAAATAGAAAAAGAATTACATTAGCAATTGAAAAATTGAATGGATATGATTCACACCAAAAGAAAGCTGTTTTCAAATGCATAAAAGATTACTATCCTACATTAATAGATAAAACAGGAGCATTTATGGTAAGTACTGATGATGATTTAAAACTACTGTTGTATGGAATTGATCAAAGGTTTTATACAACGCCAGATGGCAGGGAACAAAGGATTGCAAACTCAGTAATAACGATAACTAGATAAGTTTGATTTTGAAAAGTAGTGTTAATATATTAATTTATACTGATAAGCAAATGAAAAGTAACTATTAAATTGCTTCTTATATGAACAAGGGAGGATTAAAAATGGATTGGATGGATTGGTTTACACTTATAGCAGGTGCTGCATCAATTATATCTTTGGTAATTGCAATTTTAGTAAAAACTGAGGTAAAAAAGATTAGGGTGAATATTGAACAAAATAACTCAAAAAAATTGGACA
>Ga0163223_100631_pt1 | contig 10765 bp, 4 predicted proteins | sample MSEWel2016_02_17_2_FD_113147 | JGI IMG/M metagenome (GOLD analysis project Ga0163223, IMG submission 113147) | Subsurface microbial communities from deep shales in West Virginia, USA - MSEEL Well Study Marcellus 5H_2016_02_17 ...
GAATAATGAAAACTTGTTTTTTATTGGTTGCATTGAGTTTTTTAACCATTGCATCGGGGTATGCGCAAAAAGAATTGAAGACATTGAATTATCTCTATGAGATATCCGGAGAAAAAACTGCCGCAGGGCAACATAACAGGGAGCCAAATGCAGAACCATCTATGTGGACGGATTCAATTAGGGCATTAACGGGTGTTTATCCGAAGCTATGGAGTGGAGATTTTCTTTTTCAGGAGGAGAATATTAAAGACCGGTGGAGTATGATCCTGGAGGCTGAGAGACAGTGGAATAGAGGTGCAATTGTTAATATTATGTGGCATTGTTGCTCTCCTCTTGTCGAGGAACCATGTGCATGGGGGGAAGGAAAAGGCGTTTTGAGTCCAATGAGTGACGAAGAATGGCTGCAGTTGATAACCCCCGGGACAGAATACAATCGTGAATTGTATCACCGGCTTGACGAACTCGCGGTTTATCTTGGATATTTGAAAAGAAAAGGGGTTGAGGTGATGTTTAGACCTTTTCATGAAATGAATCAAAAATTGTTTTGGTGGGGAGGACGCCCGGGACCGGACGGTACCAGAAAAGTATTTCAGATGACACATGATTATCTGACAAAGGAAAAAGGACTTGACAACCTAGTATGGGTCTGGAATGTGCAGGATTTAAGTTTTGATTGGGAAGAATACAATCCGGGAGACGAATATTGGGATGTTATGAGTTTGGATGTTTACGATAAAGCCGGATTCACAAAAAAAAATTATGAGTTGATGCTCGAAATAGCCGGAGATAAGCCTATTGCAATAGGTGAATGTGCCCAACTACCTACACCAAAGATTCTTCGTCAACAACCAAGGTGGGCCTTTTTTATGGCTTGGGCTGAATTGGCTTTCAAGCATAATTCATTAAAAGATATTAAGAAGCTGTATCAATCATCCCGGGTGGATGTGTTGACACCCTAAAAATCTTTCATTTACTAACCAAAATCCTATGAAAATGAAAAAAAATCTACACTTAACTCTTTTCCTGTTTTTGGTTTTGAGTCCCCTTTTTTCACAGAATGTAGAAATATCAGGAAATAAGTTCCAGGTAAACGGAAATGATATCTTTTTTAATGCCATTTCCGGTCCATGGCAATGGAGGTCAGATTGTGACATCAATTTCATGAGACGTAATTTTGATTGGAATTATTGGAATTCTGAATTTCAGCGCTATGCGGATAATCATATCAACCTGGTTCGGATCTGGCTTCATGGCTCCGGTAGTTATAGTCCTGCCATAAACTCCGATTCCTATGTGGATGCATATGGTTCCGGCGATCAGTTTTGGCAGGATATGGATGCATTGGCAGAATTGGCCGAAACATACGGTGTTTATATTATGCCTGTTTTTTGGTCGTTTGATATGGTCAAGGAGGGGATGAGCAGTTACTATCAGAATTATCGGACATTAATTCAGGATGACAACAGGATGGGATCCTATATTGATAATTTTCTGATACCATTTCTTCAGCGTTATGAGAGCAATCCCTGGATAATGGGTTATGATTTGGTTAATGAGCCGGAGCACATGTGGAGAGATGCGGACTGTGGCAATCTTAATCCATATTGGGTAATGCGTTTCTTTGCCAGGTGTGCCGCTGCTGTTAATGCAAACAGTTCGAAGCCCGTGACTATAGGGTCTATGTGGGTGGTTTACAACAGTCCCAATTTCGGAAGCCCTGATGGAGATAGCGAAGCCGGATGGAACAGATATACAGATGCTTCATTGCAATCGTATTATGATAATCCCAATGCCTACCTTGATTTTTATTCTCCGCACTGGTATCAGTGGCAGAATACATCCGGCCCTTATGAACGCACCGTTTATGAGTGGTTAGGGAGTGATGACAAACCGGTGATTATCGGAGAAACTTACGGAGGTGATCTTCCCGGAGTATTCGGTTCTCTTACCGATTATTACATGAATGCATATTACAATGGATTTGATGGAGTGATAGGCTGGAAAAATGCCTGCGAAAATGATGGATATGGTACCTGGGCCGGAATTGCTCCGGCTGTCAATGCGTTTTATAATGCTTATCCGCACCTGGTTTATCCCGAGGTGAATACAACCTCTTGTAATGAGATTAGTCTTCCCGGAAGGATTGAAGCAGAAAATTACTGCAATATGAATGGTATTCAGACAGAAGAAACATCTGATGCAGGTGGAGGATTAAATGTGGGTTGGATAGATCCCGGAGACTGGTTAAGCTATAAAGTTAATATTGCAGTTGCCGGTACTTATACTATTAGTTATCGTGTAGCTTCAGAAAGCAATGGAGGAAGTATCCGAATTGAACAAGGAGGAGGTAGTCCGGTATTTGGCACTATTGATGTTCCGGCAACCGGAGGGTGGCAGCAGTGGGCGACAATCAGTCATAATGTTGAGCTTCCTGCAGGTAGCTACGATTTGGCAATTTATACCGGAACCGGTGGATTTAATTTAAATTGGATTGATGTCATGGGCGTAAATCAACCGGGAAATGAAAATATAGCATTTAATAAACCGGTTTATTCGTCTTCAGTAGAATCGACAGATCATCCCGCATCAAATGTGGTGGATGCAGATGGTACTACCCGATGGTCAAGCAGCTATGAAGATCCACAATGGATATATGTGGATTTGCAACAGGAATATTCCGTCAGCAGAGTGAAGCTGGACTGGGAGGCCGCTTATGCCAAACAGTTTCAAATCCAGATTTCTTCTGATAACCAAACCTGGACAACTGTATATTCTAATTACAACTATCCGGGTGGGGTTACCGATGTCAGTTTGAATGAGACTGCTCGTTATATTAAAGTTTATGGATGGGAGCGGGCAACAGAATGGGGGTATTCTCTTTATGAGTTTGAGGTTTATGGCAGCCCGGCCAATCTAAAATCTTCAGTAACTCAAATTTCCGGTTCTGAGGCACAAAAACACAACACATTTCTTGTTGGGCCAAATCCTGCGGATGAATCCATCACGATTAAGGGAATAGAAGGCGTTGAGGTTGTTCGACTACTGGATTTATCCGGCAATATCATTTTAGAGAAGAAAAAAGGGAAAGATCATGGTGATCTCAAGCTGTTTTCAGGAACCGTGCCTGATGGTGTGTATTTGATCATTGCAGGAAACAAGGTGAAGAAGATTTTGATTAGACATTGAGAAACGGTCTGTTCCGGGGGCTGTTTTCGAATAACTTAAGTCTTTAAAACTCCTTGTTGCATAAAAAGACTGAACGGTTTCTGATTCTGATTCAAAAATCTCAGGGTGTGTAATGCGCGGCAAACCAACCTCTCAAAAATACAAGGCAGCGGTATTGCACACCCTTAATAAATAAAAATTATGGCAAAAGATTCTATAACCGAATGAAACGAGCATGGCAACGATTGCCACAAAAGAACATGTATAAGTTCTTACTTGCGAGTTCCATCCGACCTTAAGTAATAAATTTTATACGGATGAATACAATTTTAAAAAAGAAAGCAATGCAAAGAAAGATGATTTTTTTTATACCTCTGTTTTGGGTTTTTTTATTACAGGGCTGTATAACAGATGACAAAAGCCGGATAATTGAAGTTACAAAAGACTCAGAAACATTCGGGCAGTACGAAAAGATTGAATTTGGTGTTCGTTTAAAGGGGAACTGGGATGATCCTTACGTGAGTTCGGACATCGCGATGGATATGATGTTGAAGACTCCCTCAGGCGAGCAGGTTGAAATGCCCGGGTTTTATGTGAGTGGTGAACCCGGTGAAGAATCTGTTTGGGGGGTGCGCTTTATGGCGCAGGAGCAGGGCAGGTATGAATATTATGTGAGGTTGAAAGAACATGGGCAGACGATTCATGAAACTTCTTCTGATGAATTTGAATCTGTTGCATCGGATAGTAAAGGAATACTCCGTAAAAATAATTTGTGGACTTTTCAATATGATAATGGAGATTTATTTCGGGGGGTAGGTGAGAATATTTGCTGGGAAGCCAGAGCCAACGATGATAATAAGTATCTGAAAGAATTGCATGAGAACCCTCGTTTCAATTATGAGTATTTATTAAAGACTCTTGCAGCGAACGGAGGTAATTTTTTTCGCACATGGATGATATATTGGAATTTGCCGGTCGATTGGAAAGTGGTTCACAATACCAATCGATATGAAAATTCGGATGCACGGTTTAATGAGACCGGAATTGAACGGATGGATGAATTGGTGGAATTGAGTGATTCACTTGGCATCCATTTTATGCTTGCTATGGAAGCCCACGGAGGTTATATGGGGTCCGGATGGGAGCGGAACACTTATAATGTAAAACAAGGAGGACCTGCAGAAACTCCCACAGATTTTTTCAGGTCAGAGGAAGCGCGGGAAATGTACAAGGACAAATTGCGGTTTGTGATTGCCCGTTGGGGGTATAGTCCGGCGATAGGTGCTTTCGAGTTTTTTAACGAGGTAGATAATGCCATGTACAATGTCCCGGAGGAAGAGCATATACCGGAAGAGCTTGTAAGGGATTGGCATGAGGAGATGAGTAGGTATTTAAAAGAAATAGATCCCTTCGGTCATTTGGTTACAACAAGTGTGTCGCATCGCGATGTGGCAGGAATGAATGAAATACCAACCCTTGATTTCAACCAAAAGCACATTTACAGAGGAACTAAAACCATTCCTGAAGTTATGAGAAATTACTCATCGGCACATGAGAAGCCATATGTGATTGGAGAGTTTGGTTACGAATGGGACTGGAAGATCAATTTTTATGAGATTGCTGATGAGAAAATCAGTGACTACAAACGGGGTTTGTGGTATGGTCTGTTTTCTCCAACCCCCATACTGCCCATGAGCTGGTGGTGGGAGTTTTTTGATGAGCAGGGAATTCGTTATTACCTGGGGCACGTGCAGATGATTAATAAACTGATGCTTGAAAGTGGAGGTGGTAATTTTGAAGAGGTTTCGGTCAGGGCGAGAGATTCAAAGGTCGATAATTATGCTGTCAGGTGTGGAAATAAGCATTTTGTTTACCTTTTTAATGGGGAGGATGCTGAACAGAAAGTGACTATCCAGCTTCCCGATTTAAAATCTGCACTTGAGTTGGTAAAGATTTTCGATTGTGAAACAGGGGTGTTTAGTGAGTTTAGCGGAAGAGCTGAATCAAGTGCAGATGGGGTGTTGACGGAAGTTGTTTTGCCCCGGAAATCCGATAAGGTTTTGATTTTTAGTGCAAAGTAAGAGAAGTTGTGACTAATGTGGTGTGAAGATTCTTCCACCACATTAGTTCTTCTCTGATATTGTAAATGTTCCGACCATTCAGTGCTTTATAATCAGCTTTTGCTGCATTCTAAACTCCTTAGGAGTACAACCCTTTTGACCTTTGAAAACCCTGTTGAAGTTTGACAGGTTGTTAAATCCGCTTTCATAACAAATTTCAGAAATGTTTTTGTCGGTTTCAATCAGAAGTTTTGCTGCATTCCCCACTCGTAAGTCAGAGAGATAATTGGAGAAAGTTCTTTGGGTTCTTTTCTTGAAGAAGTGGCTGAATGCGGAAGGAGACATGTTTACAATGTTTGCAACCTCTTCTATCCTGATGGGGTTGTGCAAATTCTCGCACAGATAATCGTTGACCATGGAAATTCTTCTGCTTTTAGAGGTATCATACAGGTCAACATAACTTGGTGAAGACAGGGCTGTTTGGTTTCTTGAAATAGAAAGGTCGTACAAAATAGAAAGGAAGTCCAGGAGCGAGTCGAATCCTCTTGCCTCAGTGAGTCGTTTAATTCTCGGTACCATGTTTATTGTTGCTTCGTGGGAAAAATGGATTCCCATTCTGGATCTTTTTAACATGTCATTGATTGGCTGAAGCATGTTGCGGGAAAGGGTTTGTTCTGAAAGGAAATCTTCCTGAAACTGGATGGTGATTACCTGAACATCTTCAGACTCACGGCCTGTCCAAGCGTGGGGTGTATTGGGGCCAATGAGGGCCATGTCCGGAGTCGCAAAAGGTTTTATCGAATCCCCGATGATCCTTTTTCCCTGCGAATTCATTACCAGGTTTATTTCGTATTCCGGGTGATAGTGAATCGGAAAATCAAATTTGGCATTGAGATGATTTAAAACAACAAATACATCTTCGCTGTTAATTGGGGTGATCTCCCTAACAATTCTTTTCATTTTTTTACAGTTTGATCTTAGGCAAATATAATAAAAGGTTTCATAAAAGTATTAAAAAGCATATTAAAATACCATGTTTGAACATGCTGAAATGTATCTAATGAGCTAAAAGAGAGCTCGTTGGTATTGCAAAAGGATGTTTTTGTGAGATTATGTAGAAATATTATTCATTAAAGTATGAGTATTCAGTAGTAAATGCAAAGATTGTAAATACAAAGACTACTACTTTTGAATTGTGAATTATAGTTAAATATTTAATAATTAGTCTATGAAAAAGCAATCAGTTGTTTTTTATGCAATGTGGATTTTTCTGTTACTGACGGTGAGTATGCAAAACGTGCTATCACAGAATCAGGGTAGCAGAGTAGCAGGAATTGTAACAGATTCCTCTGGAGAACCGATCCCGGGTGTTAATATTCTTCAAAAGGGCACCGACGGAGGAACCATTACAGATGTAGATGGTGAATTTTCATTAAATGTGGAGAATCCGGAAGAGGCTGTACTAAGCTTCTCTTTCATAGGATTTAAATCAATGGAGGTAGCAGTTGAAGGAAGGACTCAACTGGAAATTATGATGGAAGAAGAAGTTCTGGGTCTTGATGAGGTTGTTGTAATCGGGTATGGATCTGTGAAGAAAAGTGATCTGACCGGTTCAGTGGCTTCTGTGCAGGTGGAGGATTTGAATGAAACCCCTGCCAACTCAGTTGAGCGTCTGCTGCAGGGACGGTCTGCCGGCCTGCAGGTTATCAATTCTTCTCAGGATCCTGGTGCGGGTTCAGACATCAGAATTAGAGGAGGTAGTTCAATGGAAGGATCCAATGCTCCTTTGGTGGTGGTAGATGGTTTCCCTTTGGGAGATGCTGGTGACCTCAAACAGATCAATCCTCAGGATATTACTTCCATAGAAGTGATGAAAGATGCTTCTGCTTCAGCAATTTATGGTTCCAGGGGTGCAAACGGTGTTATCATGGTAACCACCCGACGTGCAAAGGAAGGAACCACTCAGGTGAATGTAACACAACAAACCACCTTGTCCAGGTTTGATTCTGAGTTGATGAGATGGGATGATCCTTTATTAATGGCCATCCTTGCCAATGAGGAGCAAAGAAATGCAGGTTTGTTGATTCCTTACCGTGGAGAAACAAACTCTGTCGGAGTTTATCATCCATCCCTGTATGAAATAGCTTCCGGAGAATGGCCGCACAATACTGATTGGAAGGATGTTGTTTTTAGAGATATGCCTATCACCAGCAATACGAGTGTTTCTGTTGGTAGTGCCAACGAGAAGACCTCTTTTAACCTCAGTCTGAATTTTCTTGATGAAAAAGGTGTTTTCATAGAGGATGATTTCAAGAAAGGAATTGTCAATCTTGCTGTAGATCATGAATTTTCTGATTTTTTCAGTGTTTCAACCTCTAATATCTTTTCCAGAAATGTGAGGAACCGAAATCAGAATCTCGAATATTGGAGAAATCCTCTGTGGCCTGTATATAACGAAGATGGCACCTATTTTATGTCCAGCAGCCGAGATTATGGACATCCGATAGCCAAAACCGAAAATGTTTTGGATAAAACAAACGGACTCGATTACATTGGTTCGTATCAATTCGATTTTCAGTTGCACGAGACTTTAAAGCTTACGTCTCAGGTTAACTATAAGCATGGCTCAACTATTACCGACCGTTACAACCCGAAAAAATATACCGAAGAAGGTGTATTCAGAGGCGGGGGAGCTCATATAGAGAATTGGCAGGATGAAAGGTTTTCGAATGAGACATTTGCTACCTGGGAGAATCAGTATGGTATTCATGATATTTCTGTTATGGGTGGAGGCTCTTATGAAAACCATGTGATTAAAACATCGAATTTGAGAGCTTTTGATTTTGTAAGTGAAGCCCTCGGAAATGAAAATATGAGCGCTGGTAATCCTGAAACCAATGAGGTAAGCAATAATTTGGAAAAGCGCGAAATGGTTTCCTTCTATGGCAGGGTGAAGTATAAGCTTTTGGATAAGTATCTCTTTACCGGTACATATCGTATGGACGGATCCTCTGTTTTTGGAGAGAACAACAAATGGGCTTATTTCCCCTCTATGGCCGTTAGCTGGAATGCGCATCATGAGCAGTTTGTTAAAGACCTGAATGTTTTTGACCAGTTGAAATTCAGAGCCAGCTACGGAGTCTCCGGTAATCAGGCGATTGGCACTTATCAGACTTTGGCACGCTACGGTGTGGAAAACTATTATGACAATGGTGCCTGGCGAACTGCCATTGGACCCGGTTATGTTGCCGGATATTATGGTGCGGATGACCGTTACAGAGAATGGAGAGGGATCCCAAATAAGAGCTTGAAGTGGGAAACTACTGAGCAGTACAATTATGGTGTTGACATGGCATTTTTTGACCATCGACTTTCTGTGGGAATGGATTATTACAATAAAAACACAGATGATTTGCTGTACACCCGTGTTTTACCTCCCTCTTCCAGTTATGACCGTATGTGGGTAAATGGTGGACAAATTAAAAATGAGGGTTTTGAGGTAACCATTGATGGAGATATTATTCGTCAACAAGACTGGAAATTGTCTGGTACTTTTATCTATTCTCAAAACAAGAATGAGGTTGTCAGTCTTGGAGACAGCGACGTGGCCAATAATCCGATTGATCCAATGACAGGTACGGAATACCGTTTTACCGGTTATGAGTTCACTCAGTTTCGACAGGCTGCAAATGTTTTTATGGTTGGTGAAGCATTCAACGTGTTTTATGGTTATGAAACCGATGGTATTATTCAGACAGAAGCCGAAGGGTTGGCAGCCGGATTGGAAGGTTATCTTGCTGAGCCCGGAGAATTTAAATATGTTGACCTTAATGATGACGGAGAGATTACAACTGCAGACCGAACCATTATAGGTGACCCCAATCCTGATTTCACTGCAAGTCTTGCGTTGGATTTCAGCTATAAGCGTTTTGATTTATCTGTTTTCTTTAATGGGGTATTTGGTAATGATATTCTTTATCAGGATAAACTGAATCAGGCAGATGTTAGGCCTTTGCGTTGGACTCCCGATAATCCTACCAATGATTATCCAAGACTGTATAGCGGTCGTCAGTTGAGGCTTTCAGACTGGTTTATTGAAGATGGTTCTTTTGTTAGAATTCAGAATATGACACTGGGGTATAATTTTAATACCGAAGCTGTCGGGTTTCTGTCCAATCTTCGTCTGTATGTAAATGCCAGTAATTTACACACGTTTACGAATTTCTCGGGATATGATCCGGAAGTAGGATTAGATGGGATTTACTGGGGTGGATATCCCAGATTGACGCAATACACCCTTGGACTAAATCTTACATTCTAAAAAGTATTATAGGTGAAACAGACGATTTTCGAAGAAATTAGAAATAAAAGAAAATCAAAAACCGGAATTTTATGAAAAACAAGATATTATTATTAGTTGGGATTTTAACATTTGGGGTGATGTCCTGCGAACTCAAGGAAGAGCCGTATGGATTTTATTCGGATGATAATTTCTATCAGACACAGGAGGATGCAGAATCTGCACTGTTGTATCTCTATAACTCTTTTACATTTATAGAATATACAAGAGCCTTGAATTCCATTGGCGATTTGCCGACAGAAACAACCGATTTGAAGCCTGATGAAGGTCAGGATGCCCAGGAAATGTACGACTGGCGTGCCGCAAAGATAGGAACAAATCTTACGCTTGAGAATTTTTTTAAGTACTGCTATATTGCCATAAACCGGGCCAATGTATTGATAGAGCAGGTTGAGGCTGGTGATTTGGGAGAAGAGTTTAAAAACAAGGTTATCGGTGAAGCTACTGTTCTTAAAAGTTGGAGCTATTTTCACCTGGTCCGGGTATTTGGTTTGGTTCCTGTTCATGAAGCATCTGTACGTCAGCTTGAGGATACTGGTGCTCCGATGGCTGAATCCCTGGATGTTCTTTATGACATGATTATCACTGATTTGGTGAAGGCTGAAGGGATGCTTGAAGTCAACAAGAGTGAAGCTAGAGTAGGACGTGTCGATAAAGTTGCTGCTCAATCTATTCTGGCCAAGATATATCTTACCATTGCCTCTTCTAAAGAGAACGATGTGAAGCTTTACAGGGATATGTCAAAAGATGTAGCTGCAATGTATGACAGTGCCGCCTTTTGGGCAGGGAAAGTTCTGTATGAACAGGATGACTATTACCTGGATCCCGACCTGACCAATGTTTATGATGTTAACCAACCCCACGGACCTGAGCATATATTTATTCTGAGTCACGACCGGAGTGGTGCAAATGAAGGAAACTACTCTAAAACCCCACTGATGTTTATGCCATGGGTGGATGGTAGCCCGTATTATTTGAAGTATGAAGACGGACGACTGGTGTATACCACTCACGGATGGGAAGTTTACAGGGTAACTCATGACTTTTATGCTTCTTTTGAAGCAGATGATCAACGTGGTGTCGATCTGATTCATGATGCAGTGTATGACGAAAACGGGGATCTGGTAGGAAGTATTGCACAAGGGTCATTTACACATCCTTTTAGTGTAAAATATCAGGA
>Ga0163223_100636_pt1 | contig 10715 bp, 5 predicted proteins | sample MSEWel2016_02_17_2_FD_113147 | JGI IMG/M metagenome (GOLD analysis project Ga0163223, IMG submission 113147) | Subsurface microbial communities from deep shales in West Virginia, USA - MSEEL Well Study Marcellus 5H_2016_02_17 ...
CGCGGTCATCCTTCTCGCGGTAATGCACGGCCAGCACCACTTCGCAGTACTTGGTCGCCATGCCCACCAGCGCCGTACACCACATCCAGAACAGCGCACCCGGCCCACCGAGGAAGATGGCGGTGGCGACACCAGCAATATTACCGGTACCGACGGTGGCCGCCAGACAGGTCATGAGTGCCTGAAATGGACTGATCTCGCCCGTGTCTTCATCGCCCTTGACGCGTCCGCGCCAGATCAGGGCGAAACCGGTGCCGATACGCACCAGAGGCATGAACTTGAGCATGACCATGAGGAAGAAACCAGTGCCTAGAATCAGCACCAGCATGGGCGGTCCCCAGACGAGACCGTTGACGCTATTGACTAGGTTTTGCAGAAATTCCATTCAAAGCACCCTTATTGATTATGTTAGACATCCTTGCCCGAGCGGCCCGCATTGGAGCGCAGTAGAAGCACAACGCCAGAAGGCATCACTGCCGTCTTCTACCACTAACCGAAACGACCCGGTAATGACCCTGAACTTCATGTGCTGGGTGACTACCGACAACTTGCAGGGCCCATGCCAAGGCCTCTGTAATAGCTGCGACACAAGGAGCGACCGAGCGATCCTACCACCACCACAAGCGCTTGGCGCGACGTCGATTGCACGCGATTCGCGCAGCATCGAAAAGACGCTGGAGGGCTTGTAGATCGACCGTTGAGTCACGCCGACTTGCCGGTTACATAAGCCCACCAGAGTAGCCTAAGGCGGCACCGCCGCCAGTCCACTCAATATATTTTTCAAGAAGCGGATGCCGCACCGTGACGTTAGAAATTACGTCGGTAGAAAACGTCAAGGGAGCTGGCCAACCCGCTTGCGGCTTCAAGAAAAATGCGTTTGGTCAGCTGATAGCGCAGGGCAACGGTGTTGGCCGACTCGAATACGCCCACGCCGTAGCGAAGCGTCAGGCGATCGGTCAGGCGCCCGCTGGCGACCACGCTGGTCTCCGTGCCGCTTCCTTCGGTGTCGAGCTGGAAATCCTGAATCCCCAGACGCTGCGCAACGTTTCCGGTGATCGACGCGCTGCCAGCCAGGCCAAGGCCAAGCGCGGCCTGCGCCAACATGTTGTTTTCACCGGAATCGGTTCCCAGTGGCCTTCCCAGCACCAAATAGGACAACGCCTGTTCCTGGCTCATCGCCGGCTCAGCGAACACATCGACCCTTGGCTGCTCGGCGCTGCCGGTGATGCGCAGACCGGCGATGACGTTGTCCGAGTCGATCCGCCGTATCGCCTCGATATTCAGGAATGGCTGGGACAGCACGCCGGTGAACAGCAGCTGAGCGCGGCGAATGGTCAGACGCTGACCATAGGCTCGATAACGCCCATTGTTGAGATTGAGCTCGCCACGCGCGTCGAGGTTGTCGCCGATGTGCAGATAACCCGCCAGATCCGCGGTGAGACCAAAGCCAGAGAAACGCAGACGGTCCTGGCCCACCTCGACATCGATATCCATGCGAATGGCCAACGGCGTCTGTGCGTCCTCGGCTTCCGTGCCGACGATTACCGCATCCTCGGACACCCTGACCGTCGAAGGAGGCAGGTCACGAACCTGGATATCGCCACGTGGCACCAAGACCTTTCCACTTACCGCCAATTGGTCACCGGCCAGCTCCAATCGTAGATCCGGCTCGACTTCCAGCTCGGCATAGGGTTCGACGATAACCGGCAGCCGGCTGCCGCTGATTCGCATGTCCAGATCCAGCGCATCCGTCCAATTCAGGGTGCCGGCGATCTCCCCTCTTCCCTGCTCGCCGCTGCGCCAGTCACCGTCGACTCGCACGCGCTCACCCTCGATGAGCGCGCGAATCTGTAGCTGCTCGAAACTGACTGGCAACTCACTGCCGGCAATCTCGGCGTCGCTCAATCTTAGCTCGCCGTTGACCTGCGGCGCCTGCAAGCTGCCGGACAACTCGCCACGCCCGTTCAGTTGCCCATCCAACCGCTCGACCTGAGCGACGAAGGGCCTGGCTACGGATAGATCGAATTCGCTCAGAAGGAAGCTTCCCGAGATGGCTTTCTCTTCGGTACTCGGGTCAATCTGCAGGCTCACATCGAGGTCGCCGAGCTCGCCGCCCTCGAAGCGCAAGCGGCTATCGACACGTTTGGGCGTCAGTTCGCTGTTCAAAGCCAAGGTTGCGTAGGGGAAATCCAGCCATCGGTCGCCATCGCGCATGCGCAACGTGCCTGGGCCGGCGTCGATGCGAATGGTGCCGCTAGGGCCGGCGGCGGGCAGGTCCAGCGACAGGTCGGCGTTGACCTCGCCCTGCCAGTTCAGATTGTCCGGCAGATACTCGGCAAGCGATTCGAGCGGAAAGTCGCGTAGCCGATACCGCAGTCGCGGGTCGGGCAGAAGCCGCTGATCTTCGGCGCACAGCGTGGCGGGACCTGAACCGAAGCAGTGCTCGCCAAAGGTGATCCGACCGCTGGCCAGCCGCTCCAGCGATGCGGGTCGCTGAAGTGCCCACTGCTGGCCTTGAGCATCCAGTTCGGCCCGCAGCAAGCGCCCTCGCCAATCCCCGCCCTTCAGTCCGCCATCCAGCGCCAGAGACAGGTCCAGCAAAGGCCCCTGTAGTTGCAGAACGGCCTGGTGCGCCTGTTGAGAGCCGTCGCCCGTCACCTGTAGCCGGCCCAGTTCGGTATCGCCTGCCCGCAACCCATCGGCAACCAGTCGCAGCTGTCCACGCTCGCCCTGTTCGAGGCGGGCCGCCAGCTCCAGACGCTCAATGCGATTTTGCTGGAATGCCACCTGACTGCCTTCGAGGGCCAGCGTGCCCTCGGGCGCTTGCGGCGTACCGGCCAGCTTGAGGTCGCCGGCCAACTGACCCTGCAGATCAGGCCAGAGCTGCGCCAGTCGCGACAGGTTGAGTTCAAGATTCGCCTGCAGCGTTTCGGCCCAGCGCCCGCTGCCCTGGATTCGGTTGTCGCCGAGACGCAGCTCGATGAACGGAACATCCCAGGCGGCGCCCTGACCGCTCGCCTCCAGCTGTAGTTTCAACGGTTGCTGACGCAACGTTCCAGCGAGATCCAGACGTGCTTCGGCCTGCAGCTGCTCATCGCGCATGGCGCCACGGCTGCTCAACGTGCCGGCCAGTTGGCCCGGCAACTCGGCGACCCAGTAGGACGGATCGAGCTCGCTCATGTCCAGGCGAGTGTTCCAGTCGATGCCATCCGCGAAACCCACGCTGAGATTACCGGCAGCTCTGCCCTGCCCGGCCTGCAATTCCAGCTGCGGTAGATGCACGACTTCAAGGTCGCCGCTGACAGGGCTTCGCAGCGTGAAATCACCGGATGGCCCGGTCAGCGCCGCAGCGAAGTTGCCCAGGTAGTTGCCGTCGTCGTACTGGATTTGCGCATCGAGCGTGCGCAACGCCACGGGTGGCTCGTCCACGTCCGGATACAACCTGCGCCAAGGGAAATCGCGCCACGCCAGTTCCGCCTCGCCCGTTATGCCGTCCTGCCAATCGGCCTGCCCACTCAAGCTGATCCGCTGTCCTTCACCGGCATTCAGCTGAAGCGCTTCGACCTCTGCATGCGTGGCGTCGACCAGCGCGTTCAGCACAATTCCCACCGCTCCGCCCTCGCCTTGCAAGCGTCCGTCACCAACCAGCCGATAGCCTTGCTCCAGATCGCCCTCGGCGCTGAGCTCAAGGGTGTCCAGCCGCAGTGCATCGGGCAGTTCAGGGCTCGCCTTGAAGCGCTCCACCACCACCCGTAGCTGCGCCGGCAGCTCAGACGCCAGCGGGCTTAACTGGCCACTGAGCCTGGCATCGAGGTAACCCTGGCTTTCGACATTCAAATGCAACTGGTCGCGCAGCTCGCCGTTCACCGCAAGCATCAACGCCCAGGGTTGCGAGTCAGGTGAACGGATTGCAGCCGTGCCGCTCAATTCCAGCGGCCAGTCACCGTTCGGTTGCAAGCGGCCGGCCAGATCCAATGAAAGATCATCGCGGCGTACCCGCAAGGCATCGATATCCAGCCCGTCTTTTCGCCAGTCGGCACGCAGCTGCAGATTTCGCAGTTGTTGGACGTCATTCAGTCGAAGCTCGCCGATTTCGATTCGCTCGACCCGCAGCTCCAGCGGCAGCTTGATGTCCGGCAGGCTGAACGGCTCGCTTGGCGCGTCGTCCTCAGGCGCTGGCGGAAATTGCAGATCAATGTCGCCAACGACCAGCTCCTCGATGCACAGCGTCATGCGCAACAGGCACATCGGTGACCACGCCATTCGCGGCGCATCCACCGCCGCACGATTGGCACCATGTTGCCATGTCAGCCGTTCCGCCTGCCATTCACCACCCAGACGTCCGTGAAATTGTTCCACTTCCACCCCAGGCACCTTGTTCAGGACCCAACGACTCCCTGTGTGCGTGCCCAGTACCGCACCTACGGTCAGCAGAATCAGTAGCAGTAAAGTCACCAGGCCGAGCATTACCCAGCCGACAATTTTCGCGGTACGCCTCAAAGCTCCGGCCCCATGGAGAAATGCAGCCTTACGCCGCCGTCACTGTCCAACGGATGGGCCAGATCGACACGGATCGGCCCGACCGGCGAAACCCAACGCACGCCCAGACCTACGCTGCTTTTCAGCGACGGAAGCTCTAGCGAGTTGAACGCATTTCCCTGATCGATGAAGGTCGCCACTCGCCACTTGTCAGTGAGCGAATATTGATACTCAGCGCTGACGGCCAGCTGATACCGGCCGCCAATGCGGTCGCCGTCCGAGTTGGTCGGCGACAGACTTTGATAGTCGTAACCGCGCACGCTTTGATCGCCGCCAGCGAAATAGCGCAGTGACGGCGGCACGTTAGTGTATTCGTTGGTCCAGTTGCCACCGACCTGCACACGACCAAGGAAGCGATGGCGGTCCGCGAGGGTGATCAGGCCTTTCACCGTGGTGTTTGCATGGATCAGATCCGCATCGGACAGCAGGCCTTCCTTCGCCGCAGCCAGCTCGAACTCCAAGCGGTAGCCACGGCTTGGGTCGATACGGTTGTCGCTGCGCAGATAGCTATAGGAGATGCCCGGCATCAACAGCGTGCTGACGCCCGTATCATCGCCCAGCTCATATTGTTCATGGCGCCATTTGAGCGACCATACCCGCTGCCAGCCACTGGGCAGCTTCCGATGCCACTCGGGCCCGACTGTCAGCAATTCGCTGAGGCTGTCGTTGTCACCCAGCTCCTCGTATTGGTAACCCGCCGCATAGCGCAGCTTGTCGGTCAGCGGCGGGTCCAGCGGCACGTCGTACCAGAGCCCGACATTCTGACGCGGGGCCGAGAGTTCGGTCTCGACGCCGTAACTGTGGCCCTGCGGGTTGACCCAGTGACGGAGGAAATTCAGACGCATGCGCGGTCCCACGTCGGTGGAAAATCCCAACCCCAGCCCGAGGGTTCTGGGATCGCGCGTGGTCAGCTGCACCGCGACAGGAATGCGCTGCTGTTGGGCATTGGCCGGGTTGGCGTCGACCCGTACCCCTTCGAAATAGCCACTGGACTGCATCGCTTGGTTGAGTTCGGCCACAAGTTCCGAGTCGTATGGCGTGCCTGCTTCGAACGGCACCATCCGCGCCAGCAGATCCGGGTCGAAAGGTGAATCGCCTTCGAAGCTGACATCCCCCAGCACATAACGCGGGCCGCTTTCGAATACCAGCTCGACGTCCGCGGCGTTGATCGACGGGTCGATGGTCAGGCGCTGGCTCGTGAAACGGCCATCGAAGAAACCATAGCGCGAGGCCTGATTGAGAATTTGCTGCTTCACCTCTTCATACAGGCCGTGATTGAGCACCTCGCCGGACCTGAGCGTGTTGCGAGGCACACGGAACGTTCGCAATTCACTGGCTGACCCATCCACGCGCAGGGTGATGTTGCGCAGCCGAACCGGCTCACCGGGGTTTATACGCAGAATGAGCTGCGGATTCTCGCCACCGCTGACTTCGGATTCGATCTCGCCGTTGTAATGACCCAGGGCCTGCAGCGCTTTTTCCGCCTGTTCCTGGGCGATACGGCTGTAGCGCAGCAATTCCCGCTCGTTACGGTCGCCCAGATCGCCGATGTAGTTTTCGACGTTTTCGCGCAAGGCACGATTGGATGGCTCGATCCTGACATCAAGCTCCGCTGATTGGACGGCAGTGGACATAAACGAGACTAGGCCGACGGCAACGAGCCGGCCAACGGAGGACATACGCATGGCGAGCGATGCTAGCACGATAGACACCGAAGCTCGGCGTGGCGTGGAAGCGTGTAGCGCGGTACATACAGCGTTAGGTAGAACATCGAAAGCTTCGTCGGAAAACCACCGGTTGGACTATGCGCAACGCGCAAAAATTCGCCGTTATCCTCGACTGGCTTCGACCTGGCGCGGCGCGGGATGGAAGAATACGTGTTCGACCACCGGCCCGATCGCGACCTGACCGATTTCCTCATAGCCCTGCCGCTCATAGAAGTTCAGGTAGCGTGGATTGCCCGTGTCGAGCACCAATCCCTGCGAGGTCGTGTCCACAGCGCACCAGTTATGCAGCGCCTCAAGCAACTGCTCGCCGTAGTGCTGCCCTTGAAACTGCGGATGAACGGCCATCAATGGCAGCACATGAAAGGCGCCCGGCGGCAGGCAGCCGAGCACTGCCGCGTGGTAATCGAGATATCGCCGGGTGCAGCGAAAGCCCGCAGTCATCAGCATGCGCATGCGCCAGACCCAACTCTCGGTGACATCGAGGCGACGCTGCGGCGGCGCGATCAAGGCCACGGCGATCAGCCTATCGTCCGCCAGCAACCCTAGCGCGGGCTGGTCCTGCAGAAAATGCTGATTGACCAACTCGCGCACGGTTGCGCGCACGCGCTGGTCATATCCGGGCCGATCGGATTCGAACAGATAGGCAAAGGTGGGTTCGTGTCGATAGGCGTTGTACAGAAGCGAGCGCGCCTCCCTGGCGTAACCACTGTCCAGCGTTCGTACTTCAGCAGGCATCGGCATGGCGGTTCTCTTTCTTATGTTGTAGAGCGCTGAATTCACGTTAGCACCCGTACCGTGGTCGTGCCGCTTATTGCGACCGGCTGATACGACTCGCGCCGCAAAGCCCGAAACGATTAGAATCGCGGTTTTTCCGGAGCCCGAACCTATGAAGCTCGTATCCTTCAATATCAATGGCTTACGCGCAAGACCTCATCAACTTGCTGCGCTTATCGAAAAGCATCAGCCGGACGTCATCGGTCTGCAGGAAACCAAAGTCGCAGACGAGCAGTTCCCTCAGGCCGAGATCGAAGCGCTTGGCTATCACGTGCATTTCCATGGTCAGAAAGGCCATTACGGCGTCGCCCTGTTATCGCGGCAGGCGCCGCTGGAAATTCACAAGGGCTTTCCCAGCGACGGCGAGGAATCGCAGAAGCGCTTCATCTGGGGTCGCTTCGCCGATGCCAACGGCCAGCCGGTGGCCGTCATGAATGGCTATTTCCCCCAGGGTGAAAGCCGCATCCATCCGACTAAGTTTCCCGCCAAGACGAAGTTCTACGCGGATCTGCAAGCCTTGCTGGAAGAGCGTTTCACGCCCGATCAGTCGGTAGCGGTCATGGGCGACTTCAACATCTCGCCTGAAGATTGCGACATCGGCATCGGCGACGTGAACGCCAAGCGCTGGCTGCGTACAGGCAAGTGCAGCTTTTTGCCGGAAGAACGCGAATGGTTGGCACGACTGAAGAACTGGGGTTTGCAGGACAGCTTCCGTACGCTCAACCCGGAAGTCGTTGATCGCTTCAGTTGGTTCGACTACCGCAGCCGTGGTTTCGAAGACGACCCACGCCGCGGGCTGCGCATCGACCTGATCCTGACCACCACAGGCCTGCATCAGCGCGTGATCGACTGCGGCGTGGACTACGACATCCGCAGCATGGAGAAGCCCTCCGACCATTGCCCGGTCTGGATCGAGCTGAACTGAGCCGCCGGTTCGACGCCACCCGCCGCGTTGTGCAGCGGGGGACTGATGCACAGATCGACATCATCCAGGTTGGCGGTCACATAACGGTAAACAAAGCGTCTTAATCTCCCCGCTTCTTTGAACGGGAGATTCGCTGCATGGCACCTTTTACGTCCGCACGCACCACAGGGAAACGGGTGTTATGCCTGGCGTTTTTCGCCCTGTTCTGTGCATCTCCCCTCTCAGTAAACGGAGCCGTGCCGGCGTTACCCGCAAAGGATCAGCCGGCACTGAGCATCCATGGATCGAACACCGTCGGCGCCAAACTGGCGCCCATGTTGATCGCCGGTCTGTTCGAGGCGCAGGGGTTGCAGTCGATAAAGATCGCTTCCACCAGGGAAAACGAGCAGCGGATAAGCGCAGTCGACAGCAAAACCGGGCGCACGCTGTACGCCCTGGTTGCCGCTCACGGCACAGGCACTGGCTTTGCCGGACTCGGAGACGGTTCCGCCGATCTTGCCGCCGCATCGCGCCCCATCAAGGACAGCGAATACGACAGCCTGGCCAGCCTCGGTGATCTGCGCAGCGCACAGTCCGAGCAGATCATCGCCATCGATGGTTTGGCGATCATCGTCCATCCAAACAACCGAATCGCCTCACTCAGCGTCGCGCAAGTCGCCAGCCTGTTCGCTGGCGAGATTCGCAACTGGCGCGAGCTGGGCGGCGATGATCTGGCTGTCGAACTGCACGCACGCGACGATCAGTCCGGCACCTATGACACCTTCAAGGAACTGGTACTCGGCACGCAGGACAAGAAGCTCGCCAGCAGTGCCTTGCGTTATGAATCCAATGACCAGCTTTCCCAAACGGTTATCGGCCGCCCTGGTGCTATCGGCTTCGTGGGCCTCGCCTCGGTGGGAAGCGCCAAGGCGCTGGCAATTGCCGACGGCAACTCGCAACCGATGTTTCCGTCTACCGCATTGGTTGCGACCGAAGACTATCCGCTGTCGCGTCGCCTGTTCCTCTACGCCAAGCCTGCCGCCCAGTCGGACTGGACACGGGCCTACCTCGACTTTACCCATAGCGCCGCCGGGCAAGCCATCGTCGAGAAGGCCGGCTACGTCGCACAGGCAATCACGGCGATAAAGCTGCCGGCCCAACCCGACATGCCACAGCTTTACCAAGACCTGGCCAACGATGCCCGGCGGCTGACCGTCAACTTTCGTTTCGACGAGGGCAGCGCGCGGCTGGATAACAAGGCTCAACGCGATATCGGGCGCCTGATCGATTATCTCCAGCGTGCTGACAAACAGATGAACGCCGCAGTGCTGGTGGGTTTCGGCGATGCACGAGGGGACTCGGCACGTACCGAGCTTCTATCCAAACTCCGCGCGATGGCGGTGCGTCGCGAATTAGCGCGCGGCGGCATTCTGGTTAAAGATATCAACGGGTTGGGTGATCAACTTCCAGTTGCTTCTGATACGCCGTCGGGCCGCGTCAAGAACAGGCGTGTCGAGGTCTGGGTCTACTGAGTCGCCTTTAACCAGCGATCCGCCGAACTGTGAAGCAAGATGCGCAAGTCCCGACTGCAGCCGACCTCATTACTCCGCGGGCGGATTGGCCGAAGGCTCACCAGCAAGCAGGTGGCTAAGCACCGAGCGCATCTTGCCGGCCTTGACCGGCTTGTTCAGCACCGGCACGCCGAGGCCTTGTAATTGCTTGCGGCACTGGTCGCTTCGATCGGCGGTGATCATCACCACCGGAATCGCAACGCCGAACCACTCGCGCAATGCCTGCGCAACTTCCCAGCCGGTGACGCCTTGATCGAGATGATAGTCGGCCAGAATCAGCTCCGGCGCCCGGCCGTCCAGCACGGTAAGCGCGGTGATCTGGTCGGTCGCCGTGAGCACTTCGCAGCCCCACTGGCCAAGTAGTGCAGACATGCTGTGGAGGATGCTGAGCTCGTTATCCAGCACCAGCAGCCGTCGCCCGGGCAAGGGATCGCCCAGTTGCGGCACGCTGACCAGCGTCTCGAGGTTGCGCTTGGGCATTGACTCGCTCAGTGGCACCTCGATGCTGAAAACCGAGCCGCGCCCCGGTTGCGACCTGACCTGGATGCGGTAGTCGAGCATCTTGGCAATGCGTTCGACGATGGCCAGCCCCAGGCCGACGCCCCGCCGCTCGGCGGCACGTTCCACCCCGAGCTGATTGAATTCGAGGAAGATCGATTGCAGCTGATCCTGGGCGATGCCACGTCCGCTGTCCCATACCTCGATGCGCAGCGAACCGCCGCGCTTGCGCGCGCCGAGCAATACCCGGCCGTGTTCGGTGTAACGACAGGCATTGCTGAGAAAGTTGCGCAGGATGCGGCTCAGCAGGCGGAAATCGGTTCGGATCGCGTAGCGCGGAATGAAGTGAACGAGCCGCAGCCCCGCCGCCTCGGCGACCGGCTGGAACTCCGAAACCAGCGGCAACAGCACCTCGTCGAGGCGATAGCTGTCGAGATCCGGCTTGATCGCGCTCTGGTCCAGTTTGGAAATGTCCAGCAGGTCGGTGAGCAAATCCTCGGCGCCTTCCAATGCCTGATGCGCCCGCTGGACCAGATTGCGCTCTGCGCTCGGTAGATTGCGCTCGCAAAGGGTGGAAATCAGCAGCCGCGCCGCATTCAACGGTTGCAGCAGATCGTGGCTGGCCGCGGCCAGGTACTTGTCCTTGCTGAGGTTGGCCGCTTCGGCAGCGTCGCGGGCTTCGCGCAACTCGCAGGTACGCTC
>Ga0163223_100637_pt1 | contig 10710 bp, 4 predicted proteins | sample MSEWel2016_02_17_2_FD_113147 | JGI IMG/M metagenome (GOLD analysis project Ga0163223, IMG submission 113147) | Subsurface microbial communities from deep shales in West Virginia, USA - MSEEL Well Study Marcellus 5H_2016_02_17 ...
ACTTTTCGTACTTGCCACCCTTTTCGAAGTGATGCTCGATCTTGTCGAGGAATGCGCGAATGCCCATGCCTTACCCCTCCTTCTCGATGCGGGTCAGATTGTCCCGCAGGATCGGGCCGTATTCGTACTTGCCGGCACAGACGTAGGTGCACAGCGCCAGATCTTCTTCATCCAGCTCAAGGCAGCCAAGCTTTTGCGCCACCTCGGTGTCGCCCACGATCAAGGCACGCAGCAGCTGGGTCGGCAGCACGTCCAGAGGCATGACCTCCTCGTAGTTGCCCACCGGCACCATGGCGCGCGGACTGCCGTTGGTGGACGTGGAGAACGCGAACTTCTTGCCACCCATCAGCTTGGAGATATAGATGTTGAGGATGGAGTGCTTCTCCACGCCGGCACGCATGTAGTGCAGCATCTCGCGCTCCTTGCCCTCGCGCAGGCACGATACCTGCTGGTGGTAGCGACCGAGATAGGCGAACGCACCATGGGCGGTACGGCCGCCCAGCAACGAGCCGGATACGACGCGATTGGCGCCAGGCTGCAGTTCGCCCGCAGTCAGTTCATCCAGGTTGGCGCCCAGACGCGTGCGCACCAGGCGCGGTTGTTCAACTACAGGGCCGGCAAGCGATACCACCCGCTCGACTGACAGGCGACCGCTCGTAAATAGCGCACCTATGGCGATGACATCTTGATAGCCAATAGCCCAGACACTTTTACTGGCGCTGACGGGATCAAGGAAGTGGATATGCGTACCAGCGAGACCCGCAGGATGCGGACCGGCAAAACTCTCGGTCTTGACCTTAGCGAGCTGTTCGCCTGGCAGCGAGGCGCCATCGGCCTTGCAAAGAAACAGCTTGCCTAGATTGCCGAGAACCTTGAGGCCAGCTTCGAAATCAGCCGCACGTTCAGCAATTATGATCGATGGATCGGCTGCCAACGGATGGGTGTCGATTGCCGTGACGAAAATGGAATTGGGCACGGCATCGATCGCCGGCACCTTACTGTATGGACGCGTGCGCAGGGCAGCCCAGAGGCCCGACTGCTGGAGATTCTCACGAACCTGCGCATCGCTCAGCCCTTCGAGTTCGGCCGCGCCGTACTGGCTGAACGTCACTTCGTCCGTTCCGTCCAAGTCGATGACCACCGACTGCAGGACGCGCTTCTCACCACGATGAACTGCACTAACAACGCCGGCGCCAGGCGCCGTGAAGACGACTCCAGGTGTCTTCTTGTCCGAGAACAGAACCTGCCCCAACTTGACCCGATCACCCACCTGAACGTCCATGGTCGGCTTCATGCCCGGGTAGTCAAATCCCAAAACCGCGACGCTTCGCACGGGCCTTGCAGCCTCGATACGCTGCGCCGGCGCACCTGCAATGGGCAAATCAAGCCCACGTTTTATATTGATCATCGGTTCGCTAACCACTGATTGAAGGCTTTTTTACGAGCCTGCGACCTAGCTCAAAGTCGAATTGCACGACACGCACTGATGATTTATCAGCGCGACGCCATGCCGCAGGTCCCAAGTAGAAATCCGCCCGATTATAGAGGTCGCTGACCTAGACTGGCCACCCAAGAGCTTTCAATTTTTTGACTGCGGACAAGCGCGCCTTGTAACCAACTATTGACGCGGGCCGCTACATGGCTTGATACGGCGGGAATCTGTTTACGATAAAAATGAAAAACGGGAGCCGAAGCTCCCGTTTATTATTTGCGCAGACTCAGCGCGGGAAAGCTGGCGGATTGACCCCTGCCATATCTTCCATGACGCGCACCACCTGACAGCTGTAACCGAATTCGTTGTCATACCAGACATACAGCACGACGCGGTTGTCGCTACAGATAGTTGCCTCGGCATCCACTACGCCGGCATGACGTGAGCCGACGAAATCCGTGGAAACCACTTCCTGTGAATTGACGAAGTCGATCTGCTTCTGCAAATCAGAATGCATGGCCATTTGGCGCAGGTATTCGTTGATCTCGTCGCGGTTGGTGGCCTTCTCAAGGTTCAGGTTGAGGATGGCCATGGAGACGTTCGGCGTCGGAACGCGGATGGCATTCCCGGTCAGCTTGCCCTTGAGCACCGGCAGCGCCTTGGCAGCAGCGGTAGCGGCACCGGTCTCGGTGATGACCATATTCAGCGCGGCACTACGACCACGACGACTACCTTTGTGGAAGTTGTCGATCAGGTTCTGGTCGTTGGTGTAGGAATGCACGGTCTCGACGTGACCGTTGACGATTCCGTACTGGTCGTTGACCGCCTTAAGCACCGGCACGATGGCGTTGGTGGTACAGGAAGCAGCGGAGACGATCTTATCGTCTTCGGTGATATCGGTATGGTTGATGCCATGCACGATGTTCTTCAGCTCACCCTTGCCAGGCGCGGTCAGCACTACGCGGGCGACGCCCGGGCACTTGAGATGCTGGCTAAGGCCTTCGGCGTCACGCCACTTGCCGGTATTGTCCACCAGCAACGCGTTCTCGATACCGTACTGGGTGTAGTCCACCGAAGCCGGATCGTTGGAGTAGATCACCTGGATCAGGTTGCCGTTGGCGGTGATGGTGTTGTTCTCGGCATCGATATGAATGGTGCCGTCGAATGGGCCGTGTACCGAATCGCGGCGCAGCAGGCTGGCGCGCTTGACTAGGTCGTTCTCGGCACCCTTGCGCACAACGATGGCACGCAGGCGCAGGCCGTCGCCGCCACCGGTCTTCTCGATAAGGATACGCGCCAGCAGGCGGCCGATACGGCCAAAGCCATAAAGCACGACGTCGGTGCCTTTGTGGACGCCAGTCGTGTTGCGCTTGCCTGCGACTTCAGCCAACTCATCACGCACGAACTGGTCGAGGCTGCGGCCGTTGCCCTCAGCCTTGAACTTGGCAACGACCTTGCCCAGGTCCACCGAGGCGGCGCCCAGGTCCATGCTACTCATGGTCGTGAGGATCTGATGGGTTTCGTTGACACAGAGTTCAGCTTCGTCAGCCTGGCGGTGACGAGCGAAACGATGCGCTTTGAGCAATGCGATGACCGAACGGTTGATCAACCCGCGGCCATAGATGGAAGTCACCACGTTATTGTTACGATACAGCTGACCAATCAGCGGAATCATCGCTTCGGCGAGGGCTTCTCGATCAATCCATTCACCAAGACACTGGTCGGGCTTCTGAGTCACGGGCAGTTCCTTCCAACATGTAGGGGCTGAGAAAAAGGGCTACATTATGCCGGCGCACCCTAGCGCCGGCAATCTATGCAGCGGAAACACTGACAGCGTCCCGCTCGGATAGTTACAATCCGGGCGGTCCATTTTTCGACCGGAGTCACGTCCACTCGTGTCCGTATTGCGCCTTCCGCCCATGCCTGCCGCCAGCGGCAAGCAAACCTGGGGCAACCTTCCCGGAGCCGCGCTAAGCCTGGCCATCGCCGAGTCCGCCAGCCGCGCAGAATGCTTCACCCTTCTTCTCACCGCCGACAGCCAGAGCGCCGAGCGTCTCAAGGAAGAACTGGCGTTCTTCGCGCCGAGCTTACCGGTGCTGCATTTCCCCGACTGGGAAACGCTGCCCTACGATGTGTTCTCGCCGCACCAGGACATCATCTCCCAGCGCATCGCGGCGCTCTATCAGCTGCCCGAACTGACCCACGGCGTACTGGTAGTTCCGATCACCACCGCGCTACATCGCCTGGCGCCCAAGCGTTTTCTGCTGGGCTCCAGTCTGGTGTTGGATGTCGGCCAGACGCTCGATGTCGACCAGATGCGCTCGCGGCTGGAAGCCGCAGGTTATCGCTGCGTGGACACAGTCTACGAGCATGGCGAATTCGCCGTGCGCGGCGCGCTGATCGACCTCTATCCCATGGGTAGCGCTCTGCCCTATCGCATCGACCTGTTCGACGACGAGATCGAAACGCTGCGCACCTTCGACCCGGAAAACCAGCGCTCCATCGAAAAGGTCGACTCGGTGCGCCTGCTGCCGGCCCGCGAGTTTCCAGTAAAGAAGGAAGCGGTCACCGGTTTCCGCGCGCGCTTTCGTGAACGCTTCGACGTGGACTTCCGGCGCTGCCCGGTCTACCAGGACCTGTCCACCGGCATTACCCCGGCGGGCATCGAGTACTACCTACCGCTGTTCTTCGACGAAACCTCGACGCTGTTCGATTATCTACCGGAAGACACCCAGGTATTTTCCTTACCCGGCATCGAGCAGGCCGCCGAGCACTTCTGGAAGGACGTACGTAACCGCTACGAAGACCGCCGCGTCGATCCCGAACGGCCTCTGCTGCCACCTGCCGAGTTATTCATGCCGGTAGAGGATTGCTTCGCCCGTTTGAAGCTGTGGCCACGTGTAGTCGCCAGCCAGGAAGATGTGGAAACCGGAATCGGCCGCGAACGCTTCCCGGCCAGTCCGCTGCCGGAGCTGGCCATCGAAGCCAAGGCCAGCGAGCCGCTGGGGGCGCTGCGGCGCTTTCTCGACGAATTTCCCGGCCGCGTTCTGTTTACCGCCGAATCGGCCGGTCGCCGGGAAGTGCTGCTGGAACTGCTGGCCCGCCTGAAACTGCGCCCGCAGGAAGTCGAAGGCTGGCCCGCGTTTCTGCAGAGCAAGGAGCGTCTGGCGATCACTATCGCCCCGCTGGACGACGGCCTGCAGCTACAACAGCCGGAACTGGCGCTGATCGCCGAGAGCCCGCTGTTCGGCCAGCGCATCATGCAGCGCCGTCGCCGCGAGAAAACTCGCGATGCCGGTGAGAACGTCATCAAGAACCTCACCGAGCTGCGAGAAGGCGCGCCAGTGGTGCATATCGACCACGGCGTGGGCCGCTATCAGGGCCTGATCACCCTGGAGATCGAAGGCCAGTCGGCGGAATTCCTCCAGCTGCAATACGCCGAAGAAGCCAAGCTCTACGTACCGGTGGCTAGCCTGCACCTGATTGCCCGCTACACCGGCAGCGATGACGCCCTGGCGCCGCTGCACCGACTGGGCTCGGAAACCTGGCAGAAGGCCAAGCGCAAGGCCGCCGAGCAGGTGCGCGACGTCGCCGCCGAGTTGCTGGACATCTATGCCCGCCGCGCCGCCCGTGAAGGCTACGCCTTCCAGGACCCGCAACTGGACTACGACACCTTCAGCGCCGGCTTCCCCTTCGAGGAAACGCCGGAACAGCAGGCCGCCATCGAGGCCGTGCGCAGCGACATGCTCGCTCCCAAGCCCATGGACCGGCTGATCTGCGGCGACGTCGGCTTCGGCAAGACCGAAGTGGCCATGCGTGCCGCATTTATCGCGGTCCACAGTGGCCGTCAGGTCGCCGTGCTGGTACCCACCACCCTGCTCGCCCAGCAGCACTACAACAGCTTCCGCGACCGCTTCGCCGATTGGCCGGTGAAGGTGGAGGTGATGAGCCGCTTCAAGTCCGCCAAGGAAATCCAGGGTGCGGTGGACCAGTTGGCCGAAGGTAAGGTGGACATCCTTATCGGCACCCACAAGCTGCTGCAGGATGACGTCAAATTCACCAACCTAGGTCTGGTGATCATCGACGAGGAACACCGTTTCGGCGTGCGCCAGAAGGAACAGCTGAAGGCGCTGCGCAGCGAGGTGGACATCCTCACCCTCACCGCCACGCCGATCCCGCGCACGCTGAACATGGCCGTCGCCGGCATGCGCGACCTGTCGATCATCGCCACGCCGCCGGCACGCCGGTTGTCGGTGCGCACCTTCGTCATGGAGGCCAACAACCCGACCATCAAGGAAGCCCTGCTGCGCGAGCTGTTGCGTGGCGGCCAGGTCTACTATCTGCACAACGATGTGAAGACCATCGAGAAGTGCGCTGCGGACCTTGCCGAACTGGTGCCCGAAGCGCGCATCGGTATCGGCCACGGGCAGATGCGCGAGCGTGAGCTGGAACAGGTGATGGGCGACTTCTATCACAAGCGCTTCAACGTCCTGGTGGCCTCGACCATTATCGAGACCGGCATCGATGTGCCCAGCGCTAACACCATCATCATCGAGCGCGCCGACAAGTTCGGCCTGGCCCAGCTGCACCAGCTGCGTGGCCGCGTCGGGCGCAGTCACCATCAGGCCTACGCCTACCTGCTAACCCCGCCACGCAAGCAGATGACGCCAGACGCGGAAAAGCGCTTGGAAGCCATCGCCAATGCGCAGGACCTGGGTGCCGGCTTCGTGCTGGCCACCCACGACCTGGAAATCCGCGGCGCCGGCGAGCTGCTCGGCGACGGCCAGAGCGGGCAGATCCAGGCGGTCGGCTTCACGCTTTATATGGAAATGCTCGAACGTGCGGTCAAGGCCATCCAGAAGGGCGAGCAGCCGAATCTGGATCAGCCCCTGGGCGGCGGCCCGGAGATCAACCTGCGCATCCCAGCGCTGATTCCTGAAGATTATCTGCCGGACGTGCATGCGCGGCTGATCCTCTACAAGCGCATCGCCAACGCCGCCGACGAGGACGGCCTGAATGAGCTGCAGGTGGAAATGATCGATCGCTTCGGCCTGCTGCCGGACCCGGCCAAGCACCTGATCCGCTTGACGCTGCTCAAGCTGCAAGCCGAAAAGCTCGGCATCACCAAGATCGACGCCGGCCCGCAGGGCGGACGCATCGAATTCGCCGCCGATACGCCGGTCGATCCGATGGCATTGATCAAGCTGATCCAGACGCAGCCCAAGCGCTACAAGTTCGAAGGGGCGACGGTGTTCAAATTCCAGGTGCCCATGGAGCGGCCCGAGGAGCGCTTCAACACGCTGGAAGCATTGCTCGAACGTCTGACACCGGCGGCTGGTCAGTGAGGTCATTCGCCGTTGTCCCGACTGTCCCTGCTTGCGGCTGACCCATGCCCGAGACTTTTTTCGCTCACCTTCCCGAACCCTGGACGACCTGTTTCTCACCACTGGCCTTGAGCCGTGGTGAGCAATACGCCGCCGAAGGACGGGTGCGGATCATTGAGCAGTCGGCGCAGCGGGTCGCTGCCAGTTGCCAGGGGTCGGGGAATAACAGTTACCGGCAAACCCTGACCCTCGGCCCGCGCGGCGAGCTGCACTGCCTCTGCACCTGCCCGGTGGGCTGGGCCTGCAAGCACGCTGCGGCTGTGCTGTATGAACTGAAGCGACAACAGCAACAGCCACGATCCGCCGCTCCGGTGAGCGATTCCCAGGACGGCCTGCACGGCGCGCTGCAAGCCTGGCTTTCGCATCTGCCTCAAGCCCTCGGCGAGGCACCGTCGGCGCCGGAGCAGTACTGCCTGCACTATCTGCTCGAACCAGATCTCACCGTCACCGTATATAAAGTGCGACAACTCCAGGATGGCAGCGTCAGCACTCGCCAGCTCTATTTCGCAATGCGCGAGGCGAGTTTCCGGCAGCCACGCTTCATGCAGCCGATCGACTTGCGCATCGCCGCCCTGCTGAACCTGTGCGCAGGCGGCAGCAACACGTTCCAGCTGGAAGGCCCGAATGGCGGCGAGGCGCTACGGCTCGTGCTTGAAAGCGGGCGCGCCTTCTTGAGTTTCGACCGGCCCGCCTTGCAACCCGGTCTCTGCCGCGAGGCACAGCTGCAATGGCATACCAATCGCAACGGAACCCTATACGCCAGCCTCGTTCCGGAGGATGTCGAATTGATCGAAGCCATCGACCCTCTCTACTACCTGGACGAGGCGAAGAACGAGTTTGGTGTAATCGCTCACGGCCTCGGCGATGCCCTGGCCCGGCATCTGCTCAAGCTGCCCGAAGTACCCGCCGCGCAGGCCACGCTGTTCAGCCTCTCGCTGAACGACATCGCCCCCAAACTGCCCGCACCGAGCCGACCACAAGAAAGTCGTATCGACGATTTGTCACCCCGGCCACGCCTGACGCTAGGCAGCCATCAGTCCATGAACTACCACCCCGGCAGCGGGCGCATGGTCAACGAACATCAGCACCGCGCCGGGCTCAGCTTCGTCTATGACCGCACGGCAGCGCACGGCAAGAGCAAGGCCGACGAGCGCGTACGCCAGCTCGACGGCCAGGCCATCCTCAGCATCGCGCGCCAGCCCCAAGCCGAACAGGCGCTGCGCCAGCGGCTGCAACAGCTCGGCCTGCGCCCCGCTTTGCGCCAGAGCCTGGCGTTGCCCAAGGACTCGGCGGAAATGTACGAGCTGCCCAACGAGGCCGCCTGGCTGCAGTTCGTTCAGCAGCACCTGTCGCAGCTACGCGACGAAGGTTGGGAGATCGTCATCCAGCCGGGCTTCGCCTACGATCTGACGGAGGTCGAGCAGTGGTACGCCGAGGTCGATGAATCGCCGGAACACAGCTGGTTCGAGCTGGAACTGGGCATCGTCGTCGAAGGCGAACGGATCAGCCTGCTGCCGGTGTTACTGGACGTGATCCGCAAGACGCCGGCGCTGCTGGCTCCGGAACAACTGACCCAGCGCCGCGATGATGAGACGCTACGCATCACCCTCGCGCGCCGCGACGACGGCCCTCCACTGCAAGTGCTGCTGCCCTTCGGTCGGCTCAAACCGATTCTCGAGACTCTCGGCGATCTGTATCTGCAACAGCCCTCGGCCATGAGCGACAGCCTGCGCTTGGGCCAGGCCGACGCCGCGCGTCTGGCTCAGCTCGACGCGCTCCCGCTGGAGTGGCACGGCGGCGAGCGCCTGCGCGATTTCGCTCAGCGCCTGCGCGACTACCGCCAGCGCCCCTGCCCACCGCCCGCAGGGCTGAACGCCGAGCTGCGGCCCTATCAGTTGCAGGGGCTGTGCTGGATGCAGACGCTGCGTGAATTGGAAGTGGGCGGCATTCTCGGCGATGACATGGGACTGGGCAAAACCCTGCAGACCCTGGCCCATCTGCTTACGGAAAAACAGGCCGGCCGCCTCGACCGCCCCGCCCTTGTGGTGATGCCCACTAGCCTGATTCCAAACTGGCAGGACGAAGCGGCGCGCTTCACTCCTGATCTGCGGGTGCTCACCCTGCACGGTCCGACCCGGCAAAAACACTTCGGCGAGCTGGCCGAATACGACCTGCTGCTGACCACCTATGCCTTGCTGCCGAGAGATGTCGAGCAGTTGGCCGAACAGCCGTTGCACGTGCTGGTCCTGGACGAGGCGCAGAACATCAAGAACGCCACCAGCAAGGCCGCCCAGGCCGCCGGCCGGCTGCAGGCGCGACAACGCCTGTGCCTGAGCGGCACGCCGCTGGAAAACAACCTCAGCGAGCTCTGGTCGCTGTTCCACTTCCTCATGCCCGGCTGGCTGGGCAACGCCAAGGAATTCAGCCGCGCCTATCGCACACCTATCGAGAAACACGGCGACCCGCTGCGGCTACAGCATCTGATCGGCCGTATCCGCCCCTTTCTCCTGCGCAGGCAGAAGGAAGAAGTAGCGCACGAGCTGCCGCCGAAGACCGAAATCCTACACTGGGTGGAGCTGACGCCGGCGCAACGCGACCTCTACGAGACGGTGCGTTTGGCCATGGACCGCAAGGTGCGCGACGAGATCGACCGCAAGGGGCTGGCGCGCAGCCAGATCATCGTTCTCGACGCCCTGCTCAAACTGCGCCAGGTCTGCTGCGACCTGCGCCTGGTCAAGGGCGAGGCGTCACGCTCGGCCCGTGGTGGCTCATCAGGCAAGCTGGACAGCCTGCTGGAAATGCTGCAGGAACTGCTCGCAGAAGGCCGCCGCGTGCTGCTGTTCTCGCAGTTCACATCGATGCTGGCGCTGATCGAGGAAAGCCTGCAGCAGCGCGGCATCGATTACGTGCAGATCACCGGCGACACCCGCGACCGTCGCACCCCGGTGCAGCGCTTCCAGAACGGCGAGGTGCCGGTGTTCCTGATCAGCCTCAAGGCCGGCGGCACCGGGCTCAACCTCACCGCCGCCGACACGGTGATCCACTACGATCCCTGGTGGAACCCCGCCGTCGAAAACCAGGCCACCGACCGCGCCTACCGCATCGGCCAGAACAAGCCCGTGTTCGTTTACAAACTCATCGCCCGCGGCACGGTGGAAGAGAAGATCCAGCAACTGCAGGCCCGCAAGGCCGAGCTGGCGGCCGGTGTACTGCAAGGCAGCGGCGACGCCGACTGGACGCTACAGGAAAGCGATATCGAAGCGCTGCTGGCGCCGCTTGGAGGTTGAGGGTTGGACGCCGGACGAAAGTATTGGATTTGCGCCTTGCGTTCAGCTTCACTTTTGCATGTGGCGTTAAGGTCCTATCGAGAAGTCAGCCTCGATGCAGAGGCGCTTTTTCGTCCAGCCTCAAGCCTTAGCCTCCGCGCTTTTAACTCCACCACTACCATTCGCAAGGAATCGCTCCATGAGCCGCTACGAAATCACCTTCTCCGGGGAGCTTGCGTCCGGCGCCACGCTTGAGCAGGTCGAGGCTAATCTGGCGCGGCTGTTCCAGGCCGATGCCCAGCGTATCGCCTTGCTGTTTTCCGGCCGCCGCATCGTGATCAAGCAGGGCCTGGACTACGACAGCGTCGAGAAGTACCGCCAAGCCATGTCTCGCGCCGGGGCGATTGCCGAGGTGCGGCCGATGCCGGTAGAAGTCGAGGAAATCGAACTGGCGCCACCGCCGGAAGAGCCCGCCGCGCCATCGAACAGGGAGGCCGGCGCAACGCCGCCACCGCTGAAAGTCGCACCGCGCGATGAATACATGGCCGCTTTCGTCGACGTCGAGGCACCGGATTTCGGCATCGCGCCGGTCGGTGTCGACCTGCAGGACGCCCGCCCTGCAACCCCG
>Ga0163223_100639_pt1 | contig 10682 bp, 10 predicted proteins | sample MSEWel2016_02_17_2_FD_113147 | JGI IMG/M metagenome (GOLD analysis project Ga0163223, IMG submission 113147) | Subsurface microbial communities from deep shales in West Virginia, USA - MSEEL Well Study Marcellus 5H_2016_02_17 ...
GTAACGAGTTTTGCCCCCTCTTTGAGTAACTGATTTCCACCTGCCCAACTCGTTCCACAGATCTCCCCTGGAATCACATAGATGTTTTTACCTTGCTCTAAAGCATGGTTGACTGTAATCAATGAGCCACTTTTCTTTCTGGCTTCAATCACCAGTATGCCCTGAGAAAGCCCGCTGATGATCCGATTGCGCTGCGGAAAATGGTAAGGTAGTGGCTTCTCGCCTAAATTAAACTCTGAAATAACGAGCGCTTTCTCTGCCATTAGCTCAAAGAGTTTTTTGTTAACCCGAGGATAGCAGATATCGATACCAGTGCCTAATACCCCGATGGTGCTCCCCAGTTCATTGACACTGCTCCAATGACTCTTACCATCAATACCAGTGGCTAAACCGCTGACGATTGTAACGCCACGGGATGAAAGCGACGAAGCGAATAATTTGGCGTATTTTTCACCTGCGACAGTGGGATTCCGGGAGCCGATAATCCCAATCGATAATGGGGCATTCAATAAGGATAGATCGCCTCTGGCATACAGGCCTAAAGGTGGCATATAAAGATTCAACAGCGATTCCGGAAATCCCGGATGACAACGTGGAATTAACACAATGTTGTTTTTCTTCATATATGACAAATCGTGCTTGGCTTTTTCGAGCGTTCTGATCTGACAAAAATAATCTACCGTCTTCTGGTCCACGATTCGTGTCTTTAAAAGAATTTCAGGGCTTAATGAAAAAATTACTTCAGGAGATGTAAATTGTTCCAGTAGCATATTTTTTTGTTTGATAGACAGTTTTTCAACACCCATAAACCATAGCCAATAAATTAAATCTTCCACGACTTACATTTCCCTTCAAATTAGTTATTCTTTATACTACCACAATTATGATGACAAATAAAACCCTTAACAAACAAAAAACGGCACTGGAGATCAGATCTCAGCGCCGGGTTCTAAAGTTTAATTTTTTTGATTACTCAATCACTTTTAAATTTGTATCAATGTTCTTAGTAACATCTTCTCCAAACCATTTCATTGATATCTCAGTTAGTTTTCCATTTTGTCTTAAGGTGTCTAAAGCTGTGTTTAATTGTTCGTTGAATGCAGTATCCGCTTTTCGAACAGTAATACCGATTGGTTCATTTGACAAAACATCAGAGGAAATAGCGTAGATCTCAGGTTTTAAAGTGGTGTAAAACTGAGCAACACTAATATCTGTCATAATATTATCAATCTGTTTTCCTTCAAGAGCAGCGAAGGCATCAAGCATCGCATCATATTTATTCACAGTATATTCTACATTTTCCTGGGTTTTTAAAGCTTCGGCCGCATAATCGGCAGTGGTTTCAATTTGAACACCAACCGTTTTTCCGGCCAAATCTTTTGGCGTTTCAGCTGGGGTTGCATCCTTGCGTGATACAATTACAATCCCATTGGTAAGATAAGGGTCGGTCATATTAAATCCCGCTAGTCGTTCGTCAGTAATACTGGTCCCCGATAAAACAATGTCATACTGGTTTGCATTAAGACCATTGAAAATTCCATCCCATGCAGTTGGAATCCACTCGATTTCGACCCCAAGTTCATCAGCTAAGGCTTGGCCCAGGTCAATATCGAAGCCGACAAGCTCATTATTTTCATCTCGGAACTCCAGGGGTAAATACATATCGTTTGTTCCGGCGGTCAAAACCCCATCAGCCAATGGATCTTCAGTGTTGGCAGAATTACTTCCACATCCCGATAAAAACAGTGAAATTCCTAATACAATTGCAATCAGTACATAACTTTTTCTTTTCATTTATTCCTCCTGTAGTATAAACTTTGTCTTTCATTATATTTGGCAACGTATGAAAATTCAAGTATTATTTATTCAAACAAATTAACAGATGGATTCCTGTTTAGTGGATGAGCCCAACTGTTTATTCGTTTTGTTATTTTATTATCGCATTTATCATTCCCGATTTCCTGGTATTAAAAGGACGGACGCTGAGGCGTGACGGACGATATTATGACTGACACTGCCTAAAAATATCTCTTTGATAAACCCCCGTCCCTGAGTTCCCATAACGATCAAAGGAATTTTTTCTTCATTGAGTAGTTTAATGATTTCTGAAGTAGGGGATCCGAAACGTATTTGTATATCAACGCTAACGTTATTCAGCGTCAACAGCTCATCCTTAAGCTTTTGAAGACGATCATGATCAATTTCGTTAAACTCAACCAAGCGATGCAAAAGATAGGGGTTAATTTTCGATTCATCTTGGATATGGAATATCGTTACTTTTTTAAGACCGTTTCTTACCATCTCCTTGACTTGTTCAAATGCGACATCGGCATTTTTAGAAAAATCTGTGGGAAACAAAACATGGCGTATCAGGTTAAAATTGTCCTCCGGTGTTTGCTTTCCATTATTATCACGAATGACCAAAATTGGCTTTACGGCACCATATAAAATATTATACGCAATTCCCCCCAAAAACAGGGAACTGACAATTGAGTGCTTCTCGGCACCAACAACGATCAAAGAATATTGATCTTCCTCCGCAATCTGATTGATTTCATGCTTGATATTACCGGAAATAATCTGTGTTTTAACGGTAAATCCCTGTTCAATTAAAATCGCTGATTGTTGCTTTAGATTTTCATCAAAGATCGATCTTAAATAGGAATTAACACCGGCGTCAACATCCTGAGGGTTAAAACATTGTAAGAGCAAACATTCCTTTGCACCAAGAGACCTCAAACTACGAATATACTCCACCATTTCTGAAGATGCATTAGAAACCTCAGAAACAACAATTATTTTATCAAACATATCAACCCTCCATAATTAAAAAATAATCCACCACGCAAATAACTTTATTATCTTTATAACCTTTTTGGAGTTGGTTAAACGATTTTTTATATTTTGATCATTGAAAGCACTTTGATTGTAAAATAAAACCTGATGTAAACATCAGGCTGTTGGTTTGTTTCAATCGGTAAATGACCTTATCGTTCGGTACCAATAAAAAACAGGGCGACTGTCCCCGGGCCGCAATGGGCACCAATGACTGGTTCAATCAGGTGAACCAGAATATCTTCTGTACCAAATTTCTGTTTTATTTTATCAGCCAGATAGAGGGCATCTTCCAGACAATCCCCGTGAGAAATATAAATGGTCTGTCTTTTGGGATCAATGGCGGTTTTTTCCATTTGTTCCAAAAGCACACGAAGAGAATTCTTTCGGCCCCGTACCTTAGATATCGGAATCAAGCGACCATAATCATCCATGTGCATGACCGGTTTAATGCTGAGCACCGTCCCCATGATTGCACTTGAGGCTGACACTCGTCCCCCACGCATCAAAAAAAATAAATCGTCCACAGTAAACCAGTGACAAAGATGCAATCGGTTCTCAATGAGCCAATTATAAACCGAATCAATTGACTGTCCGTCTTCTCGAAGTTTTGCGGCATGGGTTACTAACAGGCCCTCACCAAGGGATGCACCCAGGGTATCGACCGACAAAATTTTAGCATTCGGATACTCTTTTTTCATTTCCTCCAGCACCTGACTACCAGTTTGATAGGTTGCACTGAGGGCAGATGAAAACCCGATATAAAGAAGATCGCTACCTTGGCTGAGAATACGCTCAAATAAATCGCGACAGGTGCCTGAACTCATGCAAGAGGTTGTGATGACTTCTTTATTTCTCATCCGTTTATAAAAATCCGTTAAGTCCGTTCGTTGCCCTTTAACGTAACTCTCATATTCTTCTTCACCGATTCGGTATAAAAGGGATAATATATGCAGGTTATATTGATTGATTAATTCATCTGGCAAATTAGCAGAAGAGTCCGTTACAATTTCAAAACTCATTACTTCAACTCCTTTTTTTAGCGTTGACACCATACTAATACAGAATCAGCGACAAATCAAGCAGAAGCGGTTATTTATATTCCTAAATTTTAATTTGATTCTATACCAAGCAATTATTTAATCACACCTGTATATTTTTATTTTAGTACCTGATTATTCTCGTCTAGCATAAACTTATTAAGCGTTTCCAGATCATCTTCTTCAGCTTTGATCAGCTGCAATGAATTATTCATATTTAGTGTCAACTGAACGAGGTTTTCCCGGTGATTTTTTATAAATTCATTTGAATTTAATGCCTGAATTCTAGCTGCACATTTCTGACTGGCAGTTTTTATGTGCTCATTTAAAGCATCTACCGTATCAGCCAGTTTATTTTTCTCTGCTACTAAATGATTGTTTTCAGTCAATAGTACACTTCTCTCCCGAAGAATATCGTCGTACTGACTTTGTAAGATAGATTTAGCTTCCTGTTTTTGCTCAACAAAAGCGCTTCCCAAATCATTCCCAGTCAGATTTTCTTTTACATAAGTTTCAAGCTCATTATTCAACTCACGCACCATTGTTTTCAACTGATCTAATTGAGCCTTCATTTCCTGGCTTTCCTGTTCATAACTTAGGTATTTCTCAAGTTGCTTTTGTGATTCGACAATTGTATCTCTGGGATCTGTATTGAAAGGTTCAGATTGCTGCGGGTTTTGATTGACGCTCAGTTCACTGATTAACTGACTCAATTCCACATTTTCTCTTTTTAGTTCGTCAATCTGATTTGACATTTCACTTTTAGAATTTTTGCAGAGATTATACATTTCGCCATATTGATCACGCTCCTGTTTTAACATCGTTATCATGGCTGCATATTCTTCAAGCCGATTATTGAAGGATTCCTCAGCACTGCTTAAATTTTCACTTAAATTGTCAATATACTCCGTTACTTGCTTCTTATTGTATCCGCCCATTTCTTTTCCAAAAGATAATTTAGTTTTCGATTTTACGGACTTATCTCTGAGTTCATCTAAGGTTAGTTGTTCGGATTTTTTTGCCATGATTCATCATACCTTTCTAAATTACTGTTTGACAACGAGACGCTGATTGATTTCTAATGAATAGTGCTTACAGGAACCAGACTTCAGCTCCAAGATCCAATATGCTTTTTTGATATGGGGACTAACTTTTCCCGGGTTCATTTCCTGTTCCATATGCAGTATATCTCCGTCCTTTGACAGAAATATCACATCAATCGGAAATTTCATTCCAAAGGTATGAACCTGATTGCATTTTTTTAGTAGCAGTCCCTGGTTTTCAGCCAATCCCGCAGTTCTTAATAAACCGATCAATCGGGTAATAAAACGATCCGCTACTTTCACCTCATCACATAACACCTTATCATTGTTTAAAATGCTACAATTTTTCATCTATTATACCCTTTAAGCAAACTGTTTAACAAGCTGTAAAATCGTAGGTCCCAAAAGAACGATAAACAAAACCGGGAGCACGAAAAATACCAGTGGAATCATCATTTTTACCGGTGCTTTCATTGCTTTTTCTTCGGCGCGTTGCCTTCTTTTTATCCGCAATTCTTCCGACTGGGCCTTGAGTACATGATTAATCGGGATCCCTAATTGTTCAGCCTGAATAATTGAGCCCACAAAGGTCTTTAATTCTTCAACCGAATTACGATCAGCCAGACTCTTTAGCGCATCTTTTCGCGGCTTTCCAAAGTTGATTTCGGTATGGACAATATTTAACTCCACCACCAGTACCCCACTTAAACGTTCACCAATTTTAATTAAGGCTGAATCAAAACCCAGCCCAGCTTCCATGGTGACACATAAAATATCCATTATATCCGGTAATTCGTTAGAAATGGCACCTTGACGTTTCTTAATTTTGAGTTTTAAAAAAATCACCGGTAAAACGACCCCTAACAGCATACTAACAAAAACAAATAACAATTCGTTTGCGATATTCCAGCGGGTAAATAAGGTCACAATAAACGCCCCAATAAAAAAGCCTGCAAAAACGACAATCCGAATGGCATTATATTCATTAACGGCAAGCTGCAAACCGGCAAGCCTCAGGTTTGTTTCCGTTTTTTTATTAGTTGCACCGCTTTTTTGGGGAAATAGTGATGATATTTTCTTGATTAACGATTGATAGACCGGCAGAATAACCCGTTGAAAAAAAGGCTTCTCAAACTCATCATCGAAATCATTTTTAGTTCTTTTTTTAATCGAATTTAGTCTTTTCTTTTTGGTATCAGCGATGCTTGCTTTATTATAAAAAATAATCAGAATCAGCACAAAAAGCAGGGCCGAAACGCTTATTGCTAAAAACATCATTGAATGCCACCTCATTTCAATCATAATTTTATCATTTGACTTAATGCTTAGAATTTGATATTGACAATTTTTCGGATTAACAGGTACCCGATCAGCTCCAGAACCATGGCAACGATAACCATCGCGATACCAAGATTGGATTCAAAGAATATGGTCACATAATCAGGATTGAAAAGCATAAAGACCAGAATAATCGCCACCGGCATTAAGCCAACCACAAGACCGGAGGTTCTGGCTGTGGCAGTCAGTACTTTTATCTCATTTTTTATTTTAAACCGCTCCTTGATGGTACCCGAAATATTTGTCAAGATTTCCGAAAGCTTACCCCCGGTTTGGCGCTGAATAAGAATCGCTGAGACAATCATCATAAAGTTCTGGCTGCCTATTTTATCTGACAGCCGGGTTAAAGCGGTTTCAATCGAGCTTCCCAACTTTAATTCTTTGACAACCCGGCCAAATTCTTCCGAAATCGGATTTGGCATTTCCGTTGAAATACTGACCAGGGCCTGTTGAAAAGTGAGTCCGGCCTTCAAACAACTGCTCATAATGCTGATGGCATCAATTAGCTGCTGTTCAAACAATTCGACCCGTTTCGCTCTTTTTTTGTTGACATATAAGGGTGGGGCTAATAATCCAAAAACCAATACGATAATTACAAAAATGATATTAGCACCCAGCATAAACAGCAGGGTTGAGGGAACAACGGTCAAGACAAGCCAGAATAGCAGAAATTCTGATGGCCTGATCAGAATTCCCGACATCGACAAGTCGTTTCCCAGTTTTTTAAGAACCTTGTGTTTGGACTTGTCGCGATTTCTTTTAACTTTTTTCAAATTTTCTAAATCTGAATTTCCCTCGCTTGTCATTGCCTCAAATCGCTTTTGCATCTGACGCTGATCGGCAGATATGGCGTACAGTAACAGCAATACCAGAAAGAAAATTGTGATCATAATTAGCAAGGTGACTATTATCGCATTCATTGTATTACCTCGTTAACGTTTCTTTATTCAATAAACCAGTCATCGTTGATCATGACACCATTGTGAGCAATTTTTTCTAAGCATCGGGGTTTTATTCCCATGCTCTTAAACCGGCCCTTAAATTTTCCATCGGTGTCCAATTGTCCTGTCATTTCATAGCTGAAAATGTCCTGCATGACAATTACATCCCCCTCTAATCCAGTGACTTCGGTAATATTGACTACCTTTCGGGTTCCATCGCGGAGCCGCGATTGCTGGATAATGATGTCAATGGCCGAGGTTGTCTGATCCCGGATTGCCCGTAAGGGCAGATCCATTCCTGACATTAAAACCATGGTCTCAATACGCGACAGCGAATCCCGCGGGGTGTTCGCATGGATCGTGGTCAGGGAACCATCATGCCCGGTGTTCATAGCCTGAAGCATATCAATTGTTTCCGCTGATCGGACTTCCCCAACAATGATTCGGTCCGGCCGCATTCGGAGGGCATTAACAACCAATTCCCGAATCGATATCTTGCCTCTTCCTTCCAGGTTGGAGGGGCGGCTTTCTAGCGTGATGACATGATCCTGGATCAACCGCAGTTCAGCCGAGTCTTCAATGGTGATAATCCGTTCGTTATCAGGGATAAAACTGGATAGAACATTCAGCATCGTTGTTTTCCCGCTGCCGGTTCCGCCCGAAACAATGATATTCAGTTTGCCTTTGACACAGGCTTCCAAAAACGATAACATTTTTTTTGAGATCGAACCATAACCCAGCAATTGATCGGTGGTGATCGGTTTTTTTGAGAATTTTCGAATTGTGATGACTGGTCCCACCAACGAAAGCGGCGGAATCACCACATTTACCCGGGAACCGTCTTGCAGCCGGGCATCTACCATCGGGCTTGATTCATCAATGTGCCGGCCCACCGACGAGACAATCCGGTCAATGACATTCATAACATGCTGATTGTCTTTAAAAACGACCTGAGAAAGCTGAATCTTACCATTTTTTTCAATGTACACCCGATTATATCCGTTAACCATAATTTCGGTAATGTCAGGATCATTTAAAAGAACCTCAAGCGGGCCATAACCAATAATCTCATTAAGTAATTCTTCCGTAATGCGGCTGCGATCGAGCCGGTTGACATTCTCCGCTTCAACGGTCATGACATTTTCCAGGATTCTTAATATTTCAATGGCATTTTCTTTGCCGACCTTTTCAACCTTGTTACTGTTGATTTCATTAATCACTTCTTGATGAACTCTGTTCTTCAGATCCTGATGAATGTCAACATGAAAAACTTCCTGTTTTCCTTCTTCCTGGGCCTTGTCTTTTTCTCCCAGCCGTTGTTGTTCCATTCTTTCCAAAAGTCCCATTTTTTACCTCATCTATTGATTCTTATTAACTGACCCGATGGTCAATGGTATTAACGACATAATTAGCAAGTTTTTTAAGATCTTTGCCGACTTCTGATTTTGGCGCGTCCAAAACAATCGGAATTCCCTTGTTATGAGCGGTCGTCGCCGTCTTAAAATCAAAAGTAATGGTATTTTTAACCGACTCATTTAAAACCCGTTGCATATCTTTTAAACTGATCAGTCCCTTTGTTAGACGGTTGATCACTAATTCTGTTTTTTCTTTCTGCTGCAGCGACTCAAGAATATTGAGGGTGATTTTGGTATTGCGCAAAGTTGAGATATCCTGAACCGAAATCAATAGGATCAGGTTTGAATTCTCAAAAGCAGTCATGGTAATGTCACTAAACACCGGGGCTGTATCAATCAGAATATAATCATAAAAGGGTCGCATCGTGCTGATCATGGTTTCGATATTTTTTGGCGTCACATATTCGGCATACTCTGGACTCTTTGGTGCGCAGATAATGCTGACCCCCGAAAAATGCAAAGCCATCATCCGCTTAATGGCATCAATGTCCCCGGCATCATTACCCTGGGATAATTCAGAAATAGTATCCTTCGGGTCAATATCAAAATAAACATTGACATCCCCAAATTGAAGATCGGCATCAATAATTGCTACTTTCTTGCCCATTTTTGCCAGTGAGACAGCTAAATTTACCGTGAGCGTCGTTCTGCCAATCCCGCCTTTCGCACCAAATACCGTGATGATCCGGGATTGCATGTTATTTGATGCGGCAATATCAGAATTTTCCATCCGGGATTTTTCCATGTAGTGGGCTAATTCAATATTTTCTGCCAATGTCTCGGTATCAATCGGGAACTGCAGTACTTTTCTTATGCCAGCCAGCATGACTTTTTCAATCATACTCACATCAAAACTGTCACATAACAGGATTACTGCACAACCAGGAATTTTAATATAGATCTTTTCAGCCAAATTAATGGCCGCTTTGTAGTCGTTCTCGCACTGAATAATCATCACATGGGGTTTTAAACTAATAGATTTTTCCAGAGCATTTTCATCCAACTTTGAAAACCCGATAAATGCGAGCGTGTCGTTTCGTAGCAGGCTCTTAATTTCATAGATCCGATTGTCATTGTTTCCGACAATCATTACTTTTATCTTTTCCATCGGTTCACCCCATTTCATTCTTTAACTATTTAGCAAGTTTTCGGTCGGTTTATTAAAATGTTACGGTATAAAGGGTCGCGGGCCTAAAATTGTGTTGTCAACTGGGGATCTTAGAACCAGGAGATATTTAGGCGTTTGATCAATTGATAGCGCATAGGTTATTTTTTCTACGTCGCTTGCCGGAACAGAAACCGTAACCGAGGTGTACTCCCCGCCGCTATCGCCTGCGCTGCTTGGTCCAATCTTCAAAATTTCAATGTTTTCGACGACATACTCAGAAACAATTGTTTTATCATTTTTTATCCAGATGGTAACAAGATCGACACGATCACCTTTTGTTAAATAACCACCCACACCCTTTTCTTCATCAACCAGGATCGTTATTCCCCGATAATTTGGTTCAATGGAATAAGACAGATTATTGTTTTCCTGGTTGGTATCGCTTAACCGAGTTGTCAGAATCTGTTCATTGGCTTCAATGTTTTCTTTGGTAATCCGGCCTAAAACATCTTCCAGATTGGCAATTGCCAATTGATGCACCATTTCAACGGGAATCTCTGCGGTTTTTAGCATTTCTTTTTCAATAACGGTGCCTTTGGGAATCGTCTTTATCGCTAAAACAACCGCTTGAGTTTCCTGGTTCTTTCCTTTTTCCAGCGAAGTAGCAAACTGAAAAACGGCAAATCCGGTAATCAATGATACAATCAAGGCGATTATGATGAGTTTTTTCATAAATTTCTCCATTCGACTGATTAATGGTTTATATTAATATATACCCATAATTTAATTAATAATTATTCTGACAGGATCAAATTATATAATCCAAAATCTCCTTCTGTGCCTTCCCCGACATTGCTTCCCGAAGAGGCGCCATTTGATACCATATTTAAGAATGATCCAGTAATATAACCATCATTCGTCTGGTTTTCCAGAAGAAATGCGGCAAAGCCCTCCACCACCAC
>Ga0163223_100640_pt1 | contig 10672 bp, 12 predicted proteins | sample MSEWel2016_02_17_2_FD_113147 | JGI IMG/M metagenome (GOLD analysis project Ga0163223, IMG submission 113147) | Subsurface microbial communities from deep shales in West Virginia, USA - MSEEL Well Study Marcellus 5H_2016_02_17 ...
AAGTGGCTGAAGTACGCCATGGAAAATATCCACATCACACCTGCCGAAAATTTCAAAGAACTTTTGCCGCAATTTATTGATAAAAAATTACTCCAGGAATAAGGTTTTGCTGGGGTGGATACATTAAAGGTGATACTGTAATTGGTAATGATGTGTGGATTGGCTCATCTTCTACGATAATGCCAGGGATAAAGATCGGCGATGGTGCAATAATAGCAGCCAATTCGACAGTAACAAAGGATGTTGAATCTTATTCTATAGTTGGGGGCAATCCTGCCACTGAGATAAGAAAGAGATTTCCTGATGCGAAGATTAAAGAACTTTTAGAAATGCAATGGTGGAACTGGCCAATTGAAAAGATAACAGAAAATCTTGAATACTTGACAGGTAGAACCAATGGCGAGTGAAAAACTCAGAACGGCTCAATTGTGTATTCACACTTGTCAGGAGCCCCGGTTTTACATACATTCTTTGTTGGTCTTAAATCAAACAGGACATTTATTATAAGATCATTAATCGTGAGAAGCCAGTGTATGGATGTAATTCCATTATTTCAAAATTGGTTATTCCTTTTTTTACCAGGGGCAAATTGTTTAATAGTTGGTTGGCTTCATTTCTGTTTTCACATTCAAGAATAAGTACGGCATTCTTTTTTTCGGAGAAGTAAATTTCGCGTAAATGATCTGAAAGGACCAGCTTATAGGCTGATTTAGCTTCCTCAATTAGCGTTTTAGATTGTTTTTGCCAATCAATGGTTTTTAATTCTTTTTCTAATGCTAAAATTTTCATTTCTTCCAGTTTTTGAGAGAATCAATGGTTCATTATTCAGATTTTCACGTACCCAGAGTCTTTGACATCGCTACAAAAATTAAATGCCACCGGACTGAATTATTCCCACTTTTGAATCTCAATAATATTGTTTTCCGGGTCTCTGGCATAGGCAACCCAGATTTTGCCAATGCCTTTTATTTCAGTCTTAACGACCTGTCCAACTGCTGAGCCCCCATTTGCCAGGAGTAGGTTTAGTTTCTCTTCTACATTTTCAACAGCAAATGCGATATGTCCAAATCCTTCTAAATTAATTAGTTTGGTTTTATTTTTTTTGTTGTGATTGTACTCAAAGATCTCTAATGTGGGGCCTTCTGAACTATACCCAGGAAGCAATAGATGGATACCTTTGATTTGTGCTTTGCTCAAATCGGTTAATTTATCTAACCAACTTCCGGATAAATCTCTTTCAGGAGGCATCGGTTTACAATTAAAAACCTTTATGTAAAAACCAGCCAAAGCTCTCCAGTTTTTGCTGATCAAATTGATGTGTGAAAATTTTGTTTTCATATTCAATTTAGAATTTAAGGAAATTCAATTGGAAATTTCCTTAGTCCCCGATGCAATAGGGGCAGGCAATGCAATCGGTATTATCTGGTAAGACACCTGATTAAAGGCAAATTCTTCTTAGTTTTTAGACAGATTGTAATTAACCTGGATTATTCACAAATTATCTATTGCGATGTTCAACTACCTGCTAAATTCTGGCGTCCTCAATAAAATTGATTTGAAAATAGTTCACTATTCCCTTTGTCAATTTTATCTGCGGTTGCCTGAATTTATTGGCATTTGAACATCTCATAACGAAAACTCATGAATAAACCAGGTTAAATGTACTGTCTTATGATACTTATTTTGTGCAGGAAGTGACTTGTCATCCAGCTTAATGTTAATGTAGAGATAAAGGTAATTAGAAACTTTATGAATGCATGCACTTCCAGTGTTAAAAGGAAATACTGGCTCCATAAGACAAAAATGTAATGGATGAGGTAAATCATATAGGCATTTTGGGAGATTGAATCCCACCAGTAGTTTTCTGTATTGATAAATCTTCGAAATGTGGTTATTAATGCGATACTGCTAAGTGTACAGGAGGCTGAAAAAACGATAAGGTAGATCATCCAGGCATAGAATTGACGGGTTGCTCTTTCTTGTATCCAATCTGTCAGTGGAGCTGCAATTGTGGTTAAGATTGTATAAACGATCAGGGCCAGAGAAACCCAAAGCCACCATTTTGTCACAATCGGGGATTCAGGATTGAAAAGTGTGTTGCTGAAATCGGTGGTTCCAATTTTTATCCCTATAAAAAAATAGCCAAAGTAGAGGAGAATTCGACTTAGTTGGAAATCAAAGGGGCCAAAGCCAACCCAGGTTCCTGCTCCAACATAATACGCCAAGGGAACATAAAGGATCCATGTGACCACAAAAATAATGGCCATGAATTTTATCGGATGATTTTTGAAAGCCTTTATTATTCTGACGGATAGTTGAACTGTTTTTTACAGAAAGAACCAAGTGCCTGCGAAAATGAGATTAAAAAGGAAAAGTACCCATATAAACCATGGAGGCCCCCCCGGCCACCTTTGAGCAATGAAGAAGTCTTGAATGTAATGAAGGATATTGGTGTCGTTTGTTGAGATAAAGAATGGGGGGAAATAGGCGATGAGCATAAAGAGTGTTCCCAGTAGAAGGAATGGAATGAAAAGTCTGAAGAACCTTTCGCGGATGAAAATCGATGGGCCCTTTTTTATGATGCTTCGGGAAAGGAATAGTCCACCAATGAGGAACATGAGTGCCATAAAGAAAACATCATTGAAGTTTTGGAAGATATCCAGTCCTACCCATCTGTGGGAATCTACAACCGGATGTGTTGAGTTGATGTATGTGTCGTTGTCAAACCATGCAAATGTGGTGTATGAAAGTGCAGAGTGGTGGGCTACGACCATTATTGTGATGGTTGATCGGAGATTGTCCACCCAGGGGTTTCTTTTTGAATTGTTTTTCATGATGAGGTGAATTGTTTTATTTAAGGTTGGTTGCAATAATAGTTGTTAATGAGAAGTGTCTTCGAGTGTGAGTGGTTGTTAAGCAGTTGTTTAAGTAGTTTTTAACAACCCGAAATTTTTTGAGGGAAATGATTGTTGTTGTAACATTGCATCAGGTTTAGGGGCCTTTTATTGATTGGTTTTCCGGCCGGGTTTCATGATTTCCGGCCGGAACTTCATTGTTCATAGGCCATTTGTGGGCAAATACCGAGATTCAGTTAATGAATAGTTATTCATTTTAATTTTGCGAAGTAGGAGCAGAAGCTTGTAGGACAAAAATAGTTTAAAAATGATAAGAAAGCTACAGGATAATCAGGGTGAAATAGCAGAAGTTTGCAACCTATGGCTGGAAGGGTCGATTCAGTCGCATGATTTTGTTTCGGAATCTTACTGGCAGTCGAAGTTGGAAGATATGAAAACGCACTATCTACCCAACTCAGAAACTTATGTACTGGAAGAGGACGGAATAATAAAGGGGTTTATTTCGCTTGTAGATGACAAACTTGCTGCCCTTTTTGTTGCACCAGAATATCAGGGGAAGGGGGTTGGACATGAGTTGCTTCTCCACGCGCAACGGTTGAGCGGAAATCTGAAACTAAACGTATATACCGAGAATTCGAGAGCTGTTACCTTTTATGCCAGGAGGGGATTTCGCTTTGTAGGGTTGCAAATGGATCCAAATACCGGTTGTGAAGAATTTGTATTAGAGTGGAAAAATGAATAATCAGTGGTGAAATGAAATAACACAGGTTTATTTGCCGTTTGACAGGTTAGGGGTTGTTTGACGCCAGCAACCCCTAACCATTTTATTGTTATTGATTTTGGCCTATTGAGGCATGGAATTTTGATTTTGTATTTGGGGCAAGAATTTTAAAAACTTATGTCGGGACTAGTCCGGTATATTGTTCTTTTTGGCATTGCCCCAAAAAGGTCTAGTCCGTTTAAACCTATCAGCCCGCATCAGGCTTAATTTCCGGCTTAAGTGTCGTATCCTGCATAAAATAATGCACCAAGTATCATTGATTTTACTTTTTTCGGCATGATAAAAAAATCACGTAGCTAAGGCTATGCTCTTTTTTCTCATATTGAAAAAAGCAATATCAATTTCAACTTTTACAATATTTTATTCACGAAACGACACTGCCGTCATCCCTGAAGCCGCCCATTAAGCCTTCTCTCCATCCGCCGGCCCGGAAAACGGACGGGCCCTCGCGCCGTTTGGACAGTTAGTTTCGTTTTTTCTTAAGAGGAATCTGTGGAATTGTGGGTAAAGGGATTTCATCCCTTAGACCCTGACCTACTTTTTTGTCTTGATACAAAAAAGTAGGCAAAAAACTTATTAACATGATTATTGCTACACTCAGCATTGTTCAAGCAAGCTTGACACTGCTTTCGCTAAACGCAATAATTATTGAATGAATATTGCTGCGTTCGGCATTATCCAAGCAAGCTTGGCTACTGTTCTCACTTATCGCAATATTTCAAGACTGAGCCAGCTTTCGCACTAAAAACTACGGTTCTTTTATCGAAATCGTCAAAACTCATCTCGCTTGCTGCGCGCCCGAGATTCAAACAGAGACGATTTTACGATAAAACAACCTTGTTTTTAGGCTTACCTGGCAAGGTCGGATTCTTTAAGCCAGACCTTTCGTTTAAGATAGCTTTAAGGCTTCCTGCCACTGCCGGCCCGGAAAACGGACGGGCCCCCGCGCTGTTTGGATAGTTAGCTTCGTTTTTTCTTAAAAGGAAACTGTTGAATTGTGGGTAAAGGGATTTCATCCCTTAGACCCTGACCTACTTTTTTGTCTTGATACAAAAAAGTAGGCAAAAAAGATCAAGACTGCGCCAGCTTTCGCACTAAAAACTACGGTTCTTTTATCGAAATCGTCAAAACTCATCTTGCTTGCTGTGCGCACGAGATTCAGACAGAGACGATTTTACGATAAAACAACCTTGTTTTTAGGCTTATCTGGCAAGGTCGGGTTCTTCAAGCCAGCCAGTGCGTTTAAAATAGTTTTAAGGCTTCCCGCCACCGCGGGCCCGGAAAACGTACGGGCCCTCGCGCTGTTTAAACAGTCACTTTCGTTTTTATCTTGGAGTAATCTGAATACTTGTGAGAGATTGACGACTATTTTTTATGCACGAAACGACACTGCCGCCATCCCTGAAGCCGCCCATTAAGTCTTCTCCTCATCGCCGGCCCGGAAAACGGACGGGGCAGTGCGTCTATTATCACCATAATTCATGGAAAAAGCAGGTTGAAAACCTCAAAGCAAATAAGATTGTTCGGCGGAGGGATCTTGTTATTATGAGGTATGATTGGATTTGGATTTTTAAAGAGTATATGGTCAGATTCCATAGAAAAAATGTGTTACAAGGCCCTGATTGCTTCATTAAATTTTATTTTTTGCCGGATTTCCGATAAAGAAACTACCTTTTTTAAACCGGGATTTTGTTGTTGGTTTTTTGGCTTTCTTTACCTTTTTTTCCGGAATGATGATAATGATGAATGAGTTTTCTTCCTCAATATAGAGCTGCTTAAAGCAGTTTGGTTTTTCATTTAGCCATTCTATTTTTATATCTTTTGCTGATTTGACGCTGCTTTTCAGAGATCTTTTGTCAATAATAAATGTCAGGCTCCAGAAGGAGTCCTCATTTATGGAGATTGAAAAACGGCCCGAATAATCGGAGAGCGTACTGCGCATGGATTCCTTTTCCAGAACGTGGGCCTTAGGCAAGGGGCTTCCGGTTGCTTCAGATATAATTCCGGTTGTTTTTTGTGCTGATACCATATTGATGGAACATAGTATGAAAACCGGAATACTCAAGAGCAAATAACAGCCAGATTTATGTCCATGCGATAGAATGCCGGACAATGACGGGTCAACTTTTATTTGATTCAGATGTTTCAAACCATTGAATAGATGTTTAAGGGTGAGGGTGGTTGCGTTGGTTGATGATTATTGTTTTTTGAAAATGACAGTGGTATCATGAATATTTCTCATTTTGGTTTGCTGCTTGCGCCGGCCCGGAAAACGGACGGGCCCGCGTTGTTTAGATAGGAAGCTTCGTTTTTTTGCCAAAAGCAATCTTTTGAATTGTGCAAGGTTGATGACTTAATTTGATGTTTGTTACTTCTTGTTCTTTTTGGCATCGCCCCAAAAAGGAACCAAAAAGGTCTAGTCCGCTTAAACCTATCGGTCCGCATTAGGCTTAATTTCCGGCTTAAGTGTCGTATCCCGCATAAAATAATGCACCAAGTATCATTGATTTTACTTTTTTCTGCATGATAAAATAATCACGTAGCTAGGGCTATGTTCTTCTATTGTTCTTTTTGGCATTGCCCCAAAAAGGAACCAAAAAGGTCTAGTCCGTTTAAACCTATCAGCCCGCATCAGGCTTAATTTCCGGCTGGCCCGCCATCCCTGAAGCCGCCCATTAAGCCTTCTCTCCATCCGCCGGCCCGGAAAACGGACGGGCCCTCGCGCTGTTTAAACAGTCACTTTCGTTTTTACCTTGGAGTAATCTGAAGACTTGTGAGAGATTTACGACTATTTTTTATGCACGAAACGACACTGCCGCAATCCCTGAAGCCGCCCATTAAGCCTTCTCGCCACCGCCGGCCCGGAAAGCGGACGGGCCACCGCGCTTTTTGAACAGTTATCTTCGTTTTTCACTAATAACAATCTTGAAAATAGTGAGAGACTAAGCCTATATAGAGACAAAGAACATTAGCCTGAGCCAGCTTTCGCTCTAAAAACTCCGGTTCTTTTATCGAAATCGTCAAAACTCATCTCGTTTGCTGCGCGCACGAGATTCAGACAGAGACGATTTTCCGATTAAACAACCTTGTTTTTAGGCTTACCTGCCAAGGTCGTATTCTTCAAGCCAGTCTTTACGTTCAAGATAGCTTTAAGGCTTTCCGCCATCCGCCGGCCTGGAAAACGGACGGGCCCGCGCGCCGTTTTAATAGTTAGCCTCATTTTTCCTCTAAAAACAATTTGTTGAATTGTGAGAGGTTGAAGACTTACAGTTTAAATTTTATTTCTACTTTTGGGTATTCCAATTTCTACAACAGTACGTTTTCTGTCGATGCAATAATAAGTGTTTCGGGTTATAAAACTCAAACCTTATGAGTAGTATAACTTATCGAAAAAGAAGCATCAAACAACTTTGGATTATGGACAAGAGGACAGAAAACAATTATTTTTCCATTTTAGACAATCGGCAAATCGGAGAGAATATAGCCCGGTACCGGGAGCAGCGTGGTATGGATGTTGCCCGGATGGGAGACCAGATTGGTGTGAGTATAGAGGAATATTTGAAGTATGAAAAGGGGGAGTTGGATTTCAGTATCCGGCTTGTTCAAAAAATCGGGGAGGTGCTAAAGGTGGATCCGTTGTTGTTATTATCGTCAAGACCAGGGCAGTTTATAGGTGGTATTCATCATTCGCCATTTGGTGGAATAGGCAATTATGTGGGCGGAGATTTTCAGATGCAGGATGAGCAGCAAACCCAGATGACCCTGAAACTTATGGAAAGTATGTTGAAGCTGAGTGAGCGGATGATTGAGGTAATGGGAAAGGGGTGAATTTGTTGATGTTGGCAAAGAAATTTGTGCCAGAATCTTTTCGGGTTTCGTTGATGTTAATTTTCAAATCAAAAGTATTTTAAATATTTTTCAACAGAGGATTTTATCCCTAAACCCTGTTGCCGCCTATGGATTTGTAGGGTTTTGATTTTTCAAAGTCAACCAAAACTATTTTGGGGCAAAAAAATATTTCATGAGTATTACTACGTTCGGTATTCAAGTAAGCTTGATATTGCTTTTCCTTATCGTAAAAATCCAATACTGAGCCAGCTTTCACCCTGAAAACTACGGTTCTTTTGAGTACCCTTATGGTTGGTCTTTTGGGGGAGTATTGTGGTTACATGAAGCTGGTCATTTCTGATTTTGCTTCTGAGGGTTTTTGCTTAGGACCTAGGTAGAAATAGAAAGCACTTCCTTTACCAGGTTCAGACTCCAGCCATATTTTTCCCCCTGCACCTTCGATGATTTTTGAGGCTAGTGTGAGGCCGAGTCCCATTCCGGGGTTTATACGTGTATGGTCTGTTTCAATCTTCTCGAAAGCGTTGAAGATGGATGCCTGATTTTCAAGAGGAATTCCTGCACCTGTATCTTTGACAAAGAAAACAGCGTTTTGATTATCGTCGGCAAAACAGCCAAATTCCACTACTCCCTGATCGGTAAATTTGATGGCATTGCTCAGGAGGTGGATCATAACCTCCTGGAGGTATGCCAGATTGGTTTTCAGTGAAAAGTTTTCCGGAAGGTTGAAGGCGGTTTTGATAGAAACCTGTGACTTGCTGTAAGCCTCTTTGAGCGCATCAGCTTTAAGTTTCAGGTTGTCACAAACTTCGGATGGTTGCACCACATCGTCGGGGCTGAAACGAAAATCTCCCGCCTGTAAACGAGAGAGGTTGAGTAGGGAATCGATAAGGAGTAGGAGCTCATCGGTTTTGGCGTGTAGCATACCGGCAAAATTGCCTTTTTCCTCATCCGGGATGTCTGAGTAGAGTAACACTTCAGTTAAGCCTTGAATGGCATTAAGAGGAGTTCTGATTTCATGTGATAAATTCCGAAAGAATTGTTCTTTGATTTTTTGGGATAGGGAGATCTTTTTCTCGAAATTCTTAGTTCGGTTTAACTCGTAATCTCTGAATAATTCTTTTAGTTTAGTTAGTGAAAGGATCCCATGAAAATTTTGGTTGCTGTCAATGACTGGAAGAGCAGGTGCCTGGGTTCTGTGCATGAGTTCCAATGCCTGGTGAATTGTGGCATCGGGAGCAATAGACGGTTTTGGTGTAAGGCAATCGGCGACCAGTTTTTTCTGTCGTTCAAAGACATCAGAGACGGTAAGTAGCCCCTGGAATGAGTTGTTATTTTCCATCACGACAAAGAACTTTTTTTCTTTTAGTTCCTCTTCAATGATGTTAACTCCGGTGAAAAGTTCAGTTTTTGGATATTCTTTTTCAATGTAAGGTGTGATAATCATGGTCTCAGGTATCTATCTCAATGGTGTCGTAATGCACTTTCAATTGAAAGTCCACCTTGAGGATTTCGGAAGGCGAAATATACGGAATAACTTTCTCTTTTAAAATTCCCATGACGTGATTCAATTCAATTTTTTTAAGGATCCGTCTATTAACAAAGACTACTTCCACATTAGGATGTTCCAAATCTACTGTTTCGAACTCATTGGGAACCAGTAGCTCGAAGAGTTTTGTTACTCCTTTTTTCCCCTGTGGGGATTTTCTGCCAACAATGAGAATGTCTTCGAAAGGAGGGAGTTTTACTTCTTCGAAACCAAGGTTAACAGAGTACTTAGTAGAATTGCTGTTCATTCGTATATATTTTAAATTGTCAGAATCATTAAAGTACGGAACATAATTGATGAAAGTTTCAATATTTTTTGGATTATGTTTTAGAATTTCTCATTTAGAAAGGGATTTCATCCCTTAAACCTTGACCTACTTTTCTTATCTTGATATCACTATTGTCCGGTAAAACAATAGCTTTTCTTTTTTGCGCTCAAGCCGCGCGGGCTTTTACTTTTTTTGTTCATGATTTTGCTTGTTTTAAAAGGTAATCACGATTTCCGCTTCACTTCAATTCTACAGCAAAAAAAAGTAAACAAAAAATGCCGTCGCGCATACAAATTTTTAAAAATCAAATCATTTCCCTAAAATTCGGAAACTCGCTACGCTCAAACAGTCCGGATTTACCTCATTATTTTGTCTGCTTGCAAAGGCATTCGATGAACTCGCAAGCTCGTTTCTTAACGGAAAATGATCTGATTTTCTTAACGAAATTTGTCTGAAGCGATTCCAAGCCCGGAACATTCCTAAGTGGCTCTAAAGTCTTAATAAAGTTGGCTTCTATAAAATTATATTTTGTTTTTACCGGACACTATTGTCTTGATACAAAAAAGTAGGCAAAAAAATTATTAACATGATTATTGCTACACTCGACAGTATTCAAGCAAGCTTGATACTGTTCTCGCTAAACGCAATAATTATTAAATGAATATTGCTGCGTTCGGCATTATCCAAGCAAGGTTGGCTATTGCTCTCACTTATCGCAATATTTCAAGACTGAGTCAGCTTTCGCACTAAAAGCTACGGTTCTTTTATCGAAATCGTCAAAACTCATCTCGCTTGCTGCGCGCACGAGATTCAGACAGAGACGATTTAACGATAAAACAACCTTGTTTTTAGGCTTACCTGGCAAGGTCGGTTCCATAGCAACATCCTTAATTCCTTTGCGAAAATAGATTTATGGGCTGCTAAAATAGTCAGCGGCCCTATTTAAAATCTATTTTATTGTTCTTTTTGGCATTGCCCCCAAAAGGAACCAAAAAAGTCTAGTCCGCTTAAACCTATCGGCCCGCGAAAGCCAAAATTTCCTCCCATTGCGCAATGCCTTGAAAGTCGCCCATTTTGGCTTTCCGCCATCCGCCGGCCCGGAAAGCGGACTGGCCAGCGCGCTGTTTGAATAGTTAGTTTCGTTTTTTCCTAAAAGCAATCATTTGAGTTGTGAGAGGTTGATGACTTGATTGGATGTTTGTTTTTTTGTTGTCCTTTTTGGCATTGCCCCAAAAAGAACGAAAAAAGTCTAGTCCGCTTAAACCTATCGGCCCGCGAAAGCCAAAATTTCCTCCCATTGCGCAAGGCCTTGAAAGTCGCCCATTTTGGCTTCCCGCCATCCGCCGGCCCGGAAAGCGGACGGGCCACCGCGC
>Ga0163223_100642_pt1 | contig 10662 bp, 10 predicted proteins | sample MSEWel2016_02_17_2_FD_113147 | JGI IMG/M metagenome (GOLD analysis project Ga0163223, IMG submission 113147) | Subsurface microbial communities from deep shales in West Virginia, USA - MSEEL Well Study Marcellus 5H_2016_02_17 ...
GTCGTCGCGTTGCTCTTGGCGGTGGAGTTCGTGGGCTATACGGCAATGGGCGCGACCCGCTGGATCAACATTCCTGGCGTGATTCGCTTTCAGCCATCGGAGTTCATGAAAATCATCATGCCGATGACCATTGCCTGGTACCTGTCCACACGCGCGCTGCCGCCCGGTATCAAGCACACCGTCATCACTCTGTGCATGATCCTGGTGCCCTTCGTGCTGATTCTCAAACAGCCGGACCTGGGCACCTCGCTGCTGGTGCTGGTTTCCGGTGCCTTCGTGCTGTTCATCGCCGGGCTGCGCTGGCGCTGGGTCCTGGGCGCGATTGCGGCGCTCGTGCCCATCGCTGTCGGCATGTGGTATTTCGTCCTGCACAACTACCAGAAGCAGCGCGTGCATACCTTCCTCGACCCGGAAAGCGATCCGCTGGGGACCGGCTGGAACATCATCCAGTCGAAGGCGGCGATCGGCTCGGGCGGGGTATTTGGCAAAGGCTGGCTGCTCGGTACCCAGTCGCACCTGGATTTTTTGCCCGAAAGCCATACGGACTTTATCATTGCGGTCCTGGCCGAGGAGTTCGGCCTGGTTGGCGTCTGTCTACTGCTGCTGCTGTATCTTCTGCTGATTGCGCGGGGGTTGGTCATCACGGTTCAGGCGCAGACGTTGTTTGGCAAGTTGCTTGCCGGCGCGCTGACGATGACGTTCTTCGTATACGTCTTCATCAATATCGGGATGGTCAGCGGATTGCTGCCGGTCGTAGGGGTGCCGTTGCCCTTTATCAGTTTTGGTGGCACTTCATTGGTGACCCTGCTATCAGGGTTCGGGGTTTTGATGTCGATCCACACCCATCGCAAGTGGATCGCGCAGGTTTGATTAGAGTGAATTTCTTGAATCCATTACGACGTGGCTGGTTGGCACGAGTGCTCTGCGGAGCGGGTCTGTTCGGTGTGGTTGGCGGAGTTCCGACGGCGTTCGCGGCAGACTATCAGGGCGACAAGGTTGCCGAATTCGTGCGTGAAATGACTCAGGACTACGGCTTCGCCAGCGAGCAGTTGGTTGAAATACTGGCCGAGGCGGAGCGCAAACAGGCGATTCTCGACGCCATTTCCCGCCCGGCGGAGCGCGTCAAACCCTGGAAGGAATACCGGCCGATCTTCATCACCGATTCGCGCGTGGCCCAGGGTGTCGACTTCTGGCGTGAAAACGAGGCCGCGCTATCGCGGGCCGAGCAGGAATACGGCGTGCCGGCCGAAGTGATCGTTTCGATCATCGGCGTTGAGACCTTCTATGGCCGCAACACCGGCAGCTATCGGGTCATCGACGCGCTGACGACCTTGGGCTTCGATTATCCGCCGCGCCAGCCATTCTTCCGTCAGCAGCTCAAGGAATTTCTGCTGCTGGCTCGCGAAGAACAGGTCGACCCGCTGGCCTTGACTGGCTCCTATGCCGGTGCGATGGGGCTACCGCAATTCATGCCGAGCAGCTTCCGCGCCTATGCCGTGGACTTCGATGCCGATGGCCGTATCGACATCTGGAAGAATCCGGTCGATGCCATCGGCAGTGCCGCCAATTACTTCAAGCAGCACGGCTGGGTAGCCGATGCACCTGTGGTCGCCAAGGCTACGGTCAACGGCGAGCGGCACGGTGAAGGCCTGACCGAAGGACTCGAACCGGTCAAAAATGCTGCAGAGCTACGCCAGCTCGGCTGGCAGTGGCAGACCGAGGCGGAACTTGCAGACGACACGGCCGTAACCGCCTTCCGACTGGACGGCGCCGAGGGTGATGAATACTGGGTAGGCTTGCCCAATTTCTACGTCATCACGCGTTACAACCGCAGCGTGATGTACGCCATGGCAGTGCATCAGCTTGCCGAGCAACTGGCCCAGGCACGAGGCGCGCAATGATCGCTCGTCTGCTGGCGGTATCTGCCGTTCTCGTGCTCGTGGCGGGCTGCGCCTCTTCACCGCCACCGCCGCAGCCTTCGACGCCTGCGCCGAGCACGGGCATCAGCGGCCCTGATAACTATTCACGGCCACACAAGGACGGCGCGCCCTGGTGGGACGTCGACGTCTCGGCCATTCCGGACGCGACGCCCGTGCCCCATAACGGCCCGTTCAAAGCCAATCCCTACACCGTATTGGGCAAGACCTATTATCCGATCGGTGATGGACGCAACTATCAGGCAACCGGTACGGCATCCTGGTACGGCACCAAGTTTCACGGTCAGCCCACCGCCAATGGCGAGAAGTACGACCTATACGGCATGAGCGCAGCGCACAAGACGTTGCCGCTGCCCAGCTACGTCCGGGTGACCAACGTCGACAATGGCAAGACTGTGGTGCTGCGGGTCAACGACCGCGGCCCTTTCTACTCGGACCGGATCATCGATCTGTCCTTCGCGGCGGCGAAAAAACTGGGCTATGCCGAGACCGGAACCGCCCGGGTCAAGGTCGAAGGTATCGACCCCGAGCAGTGGTGGGCCGAGCGCGGCCAGTCTGCGCCGATGGTCCTGGCGCAGCCGCAGAAGGTCGCCGGTCAGCCCGCTGGTCGCTCGCTGTCACAGCCTGTCGAACAGTACACTCCTCCGCCAGCGCAGCATGCCGGCGCTACCTTGCCGGTGCAGATCGATCGCGGCAACACGATTGCTGCAGGCCAGTCCGGAGTGTTTCTGCAGGTCGGTGCGTTTGCCAATCCGGATGCCGCCCAGCTGCTACGCGACAAGCTCAGCGGCATGACTACGGCACCGGTATTCGTCAGTTCGGTGGTTCATCAGGAGCAGGTTTTGCACCGGGTGCGCCTCGGGCCGATCGACTCGCCGGATGAGGCTGCGCAGCTGGAGCAGAGCGTCCGCCTTGCCAATCTGGGAAATCCGCGGCGTGTGAGTGGCGAATGAGGCCATTCCATGTCTTGGCCAAGCGCCGTTTGTTTTTGTCTACACCACTTCTGAGAGCGCAATGACTATAACCACCTTCGTGCACCGCCTGTTCCTCCTTGTTGTGTTGGCCGTCGCGCCCGCCGCTTGGGCCGCGCCGATCATTCCGTCACCGCCGCAACTGGCTGCAAAGTCCTACGTTCTGATGGACGCGGCCAGCGGCAAGGTGCTGGTCGAAAATGCAGGTGACGAGCGTTTGCCACCGGCGAGCCTGACCAAGCTGATGACGGCGTACATCGCGACGCTGGAAATCAATAAGGGTCAGATATCCGAAAGCGATATGGTCACCGTCAGCGAGAAGGCCTGGCGTACCGGCGGCTCCCGGATGTTCATCCAGGTCAACACGCAGGTTTCGGTCGATGACCTGCTGCACGGCATCATCATCCAGTCCGGTAACGACGCCAGTGTGGCGATAGCCGAGCATATCGCCGGCAGCGAAGAAGCCTTCGCTGATCTCATGAACAGTGCGGCCCAGCGGTTGGGCATGACCAATACCCACTTCGTGAACGCCACCGGCCTGCCTCATCCGGATCACTATTCATCGGCTGCCGACATGGCCAAGCTGGCGCGCGCGATTATTTACGAGGATCCGGCGCATTACGGCATCTATGCGCAGAAAGAATTCTTCTGGAATAACATCAAGCAACCCAACCGCAATCTGCTGCTGTGGCGGGACAAGACCGTCGATGGCCTTAAAACCGGACATACCGAAGAGGCGGGCTACTGCCTGGTGGCGTCGGCAGTACGCGACGACATGCGTTTGATCAGCGTCGTGTTCGGCACCAACAGCGAGCAGGCCCGCGCCGCCGAGACGCAGAAATTGCTGACCTATGGCTTCCGCTTCTTCGAGACGCGCACGTTCTACAAAAAGGGCGTCGAGCTGGCGACTTCCCGGGTCTGGAAAGGGCAGCAGGACCAAGTGAGCGCTGGGCTGGCGAACGACCTGACCCTGACCCTTCCACGTGGCCAGATGGACAAGCTGCAGGCCGGCCTGACGTTCAACCCCGAACTGACGGCGCCGATCCAGCAGGGCGACGTGGTCGGTAAAGTCGAAGTCAGTCTCGAAGGTGAGGTGCTGCAGAGCACCGACCTGATTGCCCTGCAGGCCGTGGAGGAAGGTGGGCTGTTCAGCCGTTTCTGGGATAGCATTCGGCTGTTCTTCTTCAATCTCTTCAACTGATACCACCTGAGCGCGCTCGGTTATTCGCCGGGCGTGCTTGCGGATCACGAGTCCGTCGTCATGACCGAAAGCAAAAGCGAAACACAGCCACCCAAAATCGAATTTCCCTGTGAACGCTATCCGATCAAGGTGATCGGCGATGCGGGCGAGGGCTTCAGCGAGGCGGTGATAGAAGTGATCCGGCGTCATGCGCCGAACTTTGACGAAACCACCTTGGTAACGCGCGACAGCCGCAACGGGCGCTTTCTGTCCGTTCAGGTGCTGATCACCGCGACCAGCGTCGAGCAGTTGCAGGCGATTCACGTCGATCTGCGCGCTACCGGGCGCGTGCATATGGTGCTGTGATGGAAAGCGCTCCATCGGCACGCAACGTTACCGACAAGACGGTGTTCAATTTCTCTGAATTTGGTGTTCGCTGATGGCTTCCGCAATGCTCGGTGTTCGTGACCTCGGACTGGTCGAGTACGAGCCCACCTGGCAGGCTATGCAGCGCTTCACCAACGAGCGCGTCCCGACCACCGGAGATGAAATCTGGCTGTTGCAACATCCGCCCGTGTTCACCCAAGGGCAGGCAGGCAAGGCCGAACATCTGTTGCTACCCGGCGATATTCCGGTGGTTCAGGTCGATCGTGGTGGTCAAGTGACTTATCACGGTCCAGGGCAACTGGTGTGTTATCTGCTGCTGGATGTCAGACGATTGGGTATCGGTGTGCGCGAGCTGGTCAGCCGCATCGAGCAAAGCCTGATCGACCTGCTTGCCAGCTACGATGTACAAGCGGTGGCTAAGCCCGACGCACCGGGTGTGTACGTTGACGGCGCAAAGATCGCATCGCTCGGCCTGCGTATCCGTAACGGCCGCTCGTTCCATGGCCTGGCGCTGAACGTGAATATGGATCTGGAGCCCTTCAGGCGAATCAACCCCTGCGGCTACGCCGGCATGAGCATGACCCAGATGGCCGATCTGGTCGCTGGGCCAATAGAGTTTTCCGAGGTCAGTGCCCGCCTGCGTGATCAGCTGGTCAAGCACCTCGGCTACTCGCAGCAGCAGACGCTGACGGGCGCAATAGATGGCTAAGCCGGGCGCTTGCTCATCCAATGTGTGCGGGGCATGGCGGATATGAAACGCCTGCCCCAGGCGAAGCCTAGGGTCAGGCGCTGTTCGGCCCGATCAGTTCAGATTGAGGGTCGGAATCAGGCTGCTATCAAACGGCTGGCCCGGCACTGGCACCGGGGCGGCCAGGCCCAGGTTATTCTTCTCGAACACCCGGTCGGCTCGGTAGCTGGAGCGCACCAGCGGGCCGGCGGCGACTTCCATAAAGCCCTTTTCCAGGCCGATATCGCGGAAACGGTTGAATTCTTCGGGGCTGACCCAGCGCTTGACCGATAGGTGGTTGCGGGTCGGCTGCAGGTACTGGCCGAGGGTGAGGATGTCCACGCCGATGGCACGCAGGTCATCCATGGTCTGCAGTATTTCCTCGTCGCTTTCGCCCAGGCCCAGCATTAGGCTGGTCTTGGTCAGCACATCCGGGCGGTGGCGCTTGGCATGTTCCAGTGCGCGCAGGGTCTTCTCGTAGCCGGCGCGGGGGTCGCGCACTTCATGGGTCAGGCGTTTGACCGTCTCGACGTTCTGCGCGAAGACTTCCAGGCCGGAGTTCACTACGCGTTCGATGGCTTGCAGGTCGCCGTCGAAGTCCGGGGTCAGGGCCTCTACCACTACTTGCGGGGTGCGCTCCTTGATGGCGCGCACACAAGCGGCGTAGTGTGCGGCACCGCCGTCGTCCAGGTCATCGCGGTCCACCGAGGTCAGCACGATATAGCGCAGCGCCATCAGCTCCACCGACTTGGCGGTGTTCTGTGGCTCCTCCTGATCCAGCCAACCGTTGGGATTGCCAGTATCCACCGCGCAGAAACGGCACGCGCGGGTGCACACCGAGCCCATCAGCATGATGGTGGCGGTGCCGTTGGACCAGCATTCGCCCATGTTCGGGCAGTGGGATTCTTGGCATACGGTGCTCAGACGGTGTTCGCCGACATTGCGCTTGACCGCTTCGAAGCGGCTGCCGCTGGGTGCCTTGACCCGCAGCCACTTGGGCTTGGGTTCGAACACTTGGGGTTCGCTTGAGGCGCGGCGCTTCTGCCCGTCCTTGATCGCGGTGATGCCCTGAGTGGTGCGGAATTTTTCGCCGCTGGCAACGGTTTTGGGCTGGGAGGTATCGGACATCGGCTTTCTGGGCTCCGCTAGAGGCTCCGGGGACGAGGCGGTTTGTGGCCGCCGCGCAGTTTATCACAGGCACTGACCGTTCAGTCCGTCTAGCGTCGTGCAGTCCAGGCCGGCAGCCAGCCGCCGAACACGCGGGTTTCAATCTTGCAACTGGCTGGCGAACTGCTTCAGGTCCGCACTACGGTGAGCGTGGCGCACCGGCCACTCGGCAGCGGAGCTGGCCGATGTGTATGCCGCGCTCATCCTCGCAGCTGACCTACCGGCCAGCGCTCCGCGTGCATTATTAAGAGGCGGTACTGTCGGTCAGGAATGGGCTACCGAAGCTGCGTGATCTGCCTGGAGAGATGGGTGGCTCGGGGCAGAGCATGGCCGAGTAGTTCGGCCATGCTCGCTACGGCTCCGCCCGCAACCGACCTAGCAGCTCCTGAGTCGGATGGCCGTCAGCGGGCCAGCCGAGTTGCTGCTGAAATCCCCGAATGGCGCTGCGAGTGTTGGCGCCGATGATGCCATCCGCTGTGCCGGGATCGAAGCCTTGCTTGAGCAAGCGCTCCTGCAGCTCCACTCGTTCCGACCGGCTCAGTGGCTGTTCGCCCAACGGCCAGCTGCCCCGCACTTTGCCGGCACCATCGAAACGCTCCGAAAGCAGTCCGATTGCCAGCGCATAGGAGGAGGAATTGTTGTAACGCAGGATCGAGCGGAAATTATCCAGAATCAAGAAGGCTGGGCCGCGATGGCCCGCCGGAAGCAACAGGCTGGCCGTAGCGTCATCATTGCCCGTCGGCACATCGCGCAAGCCCAGGGCGCGCCAGGCAGCCAGCGACTTGCGCAGGCTGCTATCGGCGAGGGCATAGTCGAATCCGTCCGGCAGCTGGACTTCGAATCCCCACGGCTGCTCGGCTTGCCAGCCCGACGCCTGAAGGTAATGAGCGGCTGAAGCCAGCGCGTCGGCCGAGCTGTTCCAGATGTCCCGGCGACCGTCCCCGTCGAAATCCACCGCATGGGTGTTATAGGTCGTCGGAATGAATTGCGTCTGGCCCATGGCGCCAGCCCAGGAGCCGCGTAGCTGAGAGGGCTCGACGTCACCATGCGCGAGGATGTCCAGCGCCGCCAGCAGCTGGCTCTTGGCGAACCCTGGCCGGCGACCTTCGTGTGCGAGGGTCGCCAGCGAACGGATCACCGGCTTGTCGCCCATGATCTGCCCAAAGCTGCTCTCCAGCCCCCAGATAGCAACGAGAGTGTTGCGGTCGACGCTGTAGCGCGCTTCGATCTCATCCAGGGTCTTGGTGTGCTGTTGAAGCAGGCGCTGACCACCTTGCACGCGCTGGGCCGACAGTGCGCCTTCCAGGTATTGCCATACTGGACGGGAGAACTCCGGCTGGCTGCGGTCGGCAGCAATGATGCTGGGATCGGGGGTGACGCCTTCAAATGCGCGATCAAACAGATCGGCGGGCACGCCGGCTTGCAGCGCCTCGTTACGGAATTCATCTCGCCATTCGGCGAAGGTCTGCTGCTTCGCGGGCGCGATCTGCGACTGTGGGGCTGCGGTGGCATCAGTGGCGGGCTGCGCGACTTGCTGGTCGGAGCGCTCTGCCGGGGCCTGATCGACAGGCTCGGCGGCACAGGCGACCATGATGCTCAGCGCGGATCCGGCAATCAGGGTACGCAGCAGCAGTACGGGAACGAAGGCGTAAAACATGTACCACTCTCGGCAGGTCATCGGCAGGTGACCTTATCACGCTTTGAATTGCTTGGCTTTTCAGGCCGCCAGAAGGACCGAAGCCTCCCAGTGGGAGGCTTCGCGACGGTAACTACCGTTGCCTTTTTTCGGCTGTTCCTGGCGGCTGCGAAATAGCGGCTGTGCAACCAGGGATTTGGCCTTGTTAGGCCGCTTGCGGTTCTTTGCCATGGGCTTTTCTCTGCTATTTGGGACACGGCCGCATCATAGGCGTTGTGCAAGAAATGTCCAGGTGCAACAGCGGCCGAACACGTTCGGCCTACGGGGCATGTGCATGGGGTGCGCGGGGCGGTTGGTGGGGGCGTAGTTGGCCGCAAGGTTCGTAGGTCGACTCTATAGGTCGTAGGGCCGAACTTGTTCGGCCTCGTATACGCGGACAAGATGCCGGCCGGTAACGAATAGGCTAAAGCCCGATTCGCCGTCCGCTCAGTCGCAGGCAAAGATTCGTCAGGCCGATCCAGGGATCGCCTTCGGCCTGCCCTTTGATCTGCTCGTCGATGTGCTGCGCGTTCATCAGCAGGCGTTGCCAGCCGGCTAAGTCGTGTCGTTGCAGGGCCTTGCTGACCAGCGGTTTGCGCTTGTCCCATACCGGGGGGCGGGCCTGGCTGAAGGCGCGGTCCAGCGGCACGCCCTGACTGTACTGCTGGGCAATGTTGGCCAGTTGGCGAACCTCACGAGCCACGGCCCAGAGAATGACCGGCGCCTCGACACCTTCACCGCGCAGGCCTGTCAGTATCTGCAGGATGTGCTCCGGCTGGCCCAGCAATGCGGCATCGATGAGGCCGAAAACGTCGTAGCGGGCACTGTCGGCGACGGCCGCCTGCACGGTTTCAATGGTGACCCGATCCGCCTCGGCAAGCAGTTTGAGCTTTTCAATCTCTTGGGCGGCGGCGAGCAGGTTGCCTTCGATGCGTGCTGCGATCAGCTCAACCGCGTCCTGATCGGCGGCAAGCCCGGCGCTCGACAGGCGCTGGCGTATCCACTGCGGCAGTTGCTGGGCGTCGACGGGCCAGATCTGCAGAAACTGCACCTGCTTGCCATCGATCAGCGCCTTGGCCCATTTGGTCTTCTGCGTATTGCCGTCGAGCTTGGGCAGGGTGATCAGCAGTACGGTGTCCTCGGCGGGCCGCGCGAGGTAATCCATCAACGCCGCAGCGCCCTTGTCGCCGGGCTTGCCGTTGGGGATGCGCAGTTCCAGCAGGCGCTTCTCGGCAAACAGCGAGAGGCTTGCGCCCGCTTCGATGAGCAGGCCCCAATCGAAGCCGGTCTCGACGTTGAACACCTGACGCTCGCTGAAGCCCTGCTGGCGACAGGCGTTGCGAATGGCATCGCAGGCTTCCTGGCAGAGCAGGTGTTCGTCGCCGCTGACCACGTAGACCGGCGCTAGAGGGCCTTGCAGATGTTTGGCGAGCTGGGCGGGAAGTAATTTCATCGTGAGGGCGAGAGCCAGCGCTGGCTGGCTCCCGATCGGTCACTGGATAGGCAGTTCGACGGGTGATTGCTGCGGTTGCGAGGCCTGCTCGCGCATCTGTGCTTCGATGGCTTCGGCCTCGGCGCGTTTCTTCGCCTCGGCGGTCTGCTGTAGCTGATCGAGCTGCGCGGGGGTGACGCCACGGATGCGCATGCTCAGCTGTTGCAGAAGTTCACGACGCATTTCCTGGCGCAGCTGGTTCGCTTCCTGATCCGAACTGATCAGGTTGTTGCTGTCATGGACGTAGACTTTCTGCACTTCGACGCTGTCCTGCAGCAGAACGGTGTTCTGCGGGCCGCGGAATTCATACGCGAGTACGCTGGTCAGCTCGTACTCGGCACTGCGCGCCGAGCTGGTATAGCTGGCGGTGCGCTGCTGGTTCTGCTCGCGCACCAGATCAAGCGTGTAGGGCGCGCCAGGATGAACCCTGACGCCATTGTCCTTGAGCAGTTCTTCGAGTTGCTTGGCGGTCTCGCCATGACTGTTGCGCGCCTGCAGATTGATTTCCTCAAGGGCAAAGCTGGTTTCGCCAGTGCCACGCAGGTGGAAACCGCAGGCGCTCAACAGCAGGGTCAGGCCGACCACCACCAGATTGCGTTTGATCATCTTGTTATCCCCTTGCCAGCCCTGGCGTCCTGCGCCAAGGCGAATCAGTTAGCGACGATGTTGACCAGCTTGCCTGGCACCACGATGACCTTGCGAATCGTCAGGCCTTCGGTGAAGCGCACCACGTTTTCGTTGGCGCGTGCACTGGCTTCGACTTCTTCGCGCGAGGCGCTGGCCGGCACTTCGATCTGGCCGCGCAGCTTGCCGTTGACCTGTACCACCAGCGTCAGGTTGTCCTGCACCAGGGCGGACTCGTCGACCGTTGGCCATTGTGCGTCGATGACGGCGCCGGATTTGCCCAGCTGTTGCCAGAGTTCATGGCAAATGTGCGGTGTGATAGGTGCCAGCAGCAGGGCGACAGTTTCCAGCCCTTCCTGCATGAGTGCGCGATCTTGCTCGTTGCTGGCGGAGGCCTTCTCCAGGACATTCATCAGCGTCATCACCTGGGCGATGGCGGTGTTGAATTTGTGGTGCTGGCCGACATCGGTGCTGGCTTGCTTGATCGCCAGATGAATGGCAC
>Ga0163223_100645_pt1 | contig 10613 bp, 9 predicted proteins | sample MSEWel2016_02_17_2_FD_113147 | JGI IMG/M metagenome (GOLD analysis project Ga0163223, IMG submission 113147) | Subsurface microbial communities from deep shales in West Virginia, USA - MSEEL Well Study Marcellus 5H_2016_02_17 ...
AACCTTATCCTGGGAGCGCTCTTCCCGATCGTCCTCTGTCAAATCAACATAGTCGCCAGATGGCAAGCGATCATCACCATGGATAACTTCAATACAGTCTTTCAAATCATCATATGAGCGGATATGTTTATCGGCGATAACACTCTTTTTAGAGGTCAAAAGCAGATAGTCAAATTCTAAAATCATGCGATGCTGCAGTTTTTTGAGTTTCAGCAATGACAGATAATAACCTTCATGCAGCGAATTAAAGCGGATAATACCGATATCATATTGATAATCCAAGATATTTCGGATTGTTTTCATCGTGTTTGTTTCATAATAGTGAATCCGCAGCACGTTCTCTTCACTTAGTGAAGAGATGTATTCGGTAAACACTTCTGCAATATAATCAGCCCGGGGAACCGATATTTTTATATTAACCCCTTTGTCAGTCAGATCCGAATACTCAGTTTTTAGACTATTGACCTGATCCTGAATTTCTTTTGCATGGTTTAAAAACCGTTGCCCTTCCCGGGTTGTGACCACCCCTTTGGAGGTTCTCTGAAAAATGGTGATATCAAATTCTTTTTCCATCTCTTTTACGGCCCGGCTTAAATTCGATTGTGCTACAAAGAGCTTTTTAGCCGCCAAAGAGATGGAACCAAACTTATCAATTTCGATGATATATTGCAAATTCGTTAAATTCATCTACCCTTTACCTTTCCATCCAGTAAGTTACTAAACGTATTCGTTACCAAATTTAACACAATTACCTAAAAAAAGATATAAAAAAATAAATTAAGCATTTTAGATAAACTAAACCTCAACTTAAATTACCGTTTAAATTGATCTTATCAAGTGCAGATTACTAAGTCGTTATTTAATCACACCATTTTCCAAACAGACCGCCAGATTCATTTTCTTATCTCCCGCTGTTTCAAAATGAATACTGGCAATGGTGCCGTTTCGGGTCAGGATGGTACCCGGTCCAAAACGCTGATGAATTACTACCGTCCCCTTATTATAGTTGCTGAGATCAATTGTTAATTCCCTTGCCCTTCCGGTATGGTAATTCCGATATTTTCCTGTCTGAATCCCAAATCCTTCTCGGGGTTTGGCCAGTGTCTCTTCAGGTCGGGATTTTTTTCTTGGCACCCCATCAATGAGATACGTTATAAACGGGGATGGTTTGATATCCTTCTCCCGGTGTTTAATACAGAGAAAAATCAGCTCCCGTTTGGCCCGGGTGGCGCCCACGTAAAAAAGCCGAACTTCTTCAGCATAAGCCTTTTGATCCTCCGGCGCGTTGGATACATTAGGAATCTGCCCTTCGGTGGCGTCAATGATAAAAACCTTCTCAAATTCCAGGCCTTTGCTGGAATGAAGGGTGGACAGGGTTACCCGGGGTATTTTCGCTTTTTTTATCTGGGGTTCCTGAAGCTTTTCAGCCAGACTTTCCAACTTATCAAAAAATTCCACAAAATTAGGCACCCGACCGCCGAGAATCTTCAGCACCGACAGCTTCTGTTCGATGTTTTCTTCAGATTGCCCGGAACTGATCCGAAAATTAAGATAAGACCGATACCCCAGCTCATCAAGAATCATCATGATACCTTTTTGTGGTGGCATTGTTCTCAGCTTTTTAAACCCGGCTTTGAGATCTTTAAGCCGCTTAACCTGCCAGGCCCGATCACCGCTTATCCGCATCAAAGCATCTAATGCCTTTTCTCCGCGCTTCATCAAAGTGCCGATCTGGCTGATGGTTTCACGGGATATAGCGGCATCCATCTTATAGTAAACCTGGGTAAATAAATTTATATCCCCGGGATTACAGGCAAATTCATAAAAAAGGCGGATGTCCTTAATCAAAAAATGATTAAAAAACTGGGGACTATGCTCTTTAATATGATAAGCAATTCCCGCCCCATCGAGAAGATCAACCATGGGAATGGCCGATTCATTATTACGGTAGAGCACGGCAATTTCCTTACCTTCCCGTTTGATCGCCTCGATAATCAAGCGGTACTGGGCTTCGCTGGATTTTACCCATTCCCGGGCAATCGGCACGCCGGTAAACTCACTGTTATCAGGAACGGACATTTCTTTTTGATACCGTTCATGATTTAACTTGATAAAGGCGTTGGCTTTCTCGACAATTTGTCGGGTACTACGGTAATTGGTTTCCATCAAGAGCACCTCCCCCTGAGGCCAGGTCTCTTTAAAGGCCAGCAGGGATTCCGGAAAGGCGCCCCGAAAACCGTAAATACTCTGATCCTCATCACCCACCATAAACAGGTTGCCTCTTTCCCCGGTTAACATCTCAATAATCTTAAACTGAATTTTTGAGGTATCCTGAGCTTCATCCAAATGAATATAGGGATACTTTTCCTGAAAAAAGGCCAGCATTTCCGGATATTTTTTAAGGAGTCCCCAAGCATATTTTAAGATATCATCAAAATCCATCAACTGTTCTTTGAGCTTATAACTTTCATAAGCTTCATAGATTTTCAGGAAATCCACCTCCAGGGTTGGCAGCATATTAATTTCATCGGTAGTCAGCATCATGTTTTTGCAAAAACCAATCCGCTGGCAGATTTCTCCCAATTCAATTTCCCCGGGATGTTCTTTAAACAAATGCAAATACAGTTCCCGGATCACCGGGATCGTATTACCCAGCACCGTATGAGCCCGGCGGCGATAATGCCGTTCATAGTGGCGGATTACTCCCAGGGCGAAACTATGGATCGTGCTAAAATGGAGGGCTTCGGCCTGAGTCTCCCCAAATAGTTTGATGTATCGCGCTTTAAGATCGCGGGCACCCATCCGGCTGAAGGTCAGAGTCAGGATCTGCCCTGGATCAATTTGTAATACCCTCAGCATATAAGCAATCCGACAGATAATTACAGTGGTTTTTCCACTTCCCGGCACGGCCAGCAGCAGACTCTGGCCCCGGGTGCGAATAACCGCTTTTTGCTGCTGCGGATTTAGTTTTATTTGATAGGATTCTTTAAAGGTTTCAAAATTTTTCATGCATTAATTATAGCCGAAATCTTCTTTTTTATCCAGTCTATGCTATACTATAAAAAATTACGCCGTCATCGCTACGGCAAAAAGGAGATCGTCATGGCAAAAGCAATTATAATGAGTGGAATTTGTGGTTTTAAAACCGAGGTCTCAGCTGAAAAATCTGATGGATTCAATGTTCTTCTTAATATTCAAACCGACTGCCCGGCTTTTAGTGATTTAAATAATCAGTTAAAAGAGGTCGACAGCATGGCTTGTATCATGGACAAGGTTGGCGAAGGCCCCATTTATGAGGCCTGCCGCATTGATTGCAAACATAGCTCCTGTCCAATTCCCATGGGTATCGTAAAAGTGGTCGAAGTCGCTGCCGGTTTGGCACTGCCCAAAGATGTTACGGTGTCATTGACAAAATAAATCCGTTTTTTATTTGGCCATCACCCCATTTGATTGCGCAGCTGGGCTTAGCTGTTGCAATGCGGTTTTTAAGCACGATTTACTACCAAAAAAAGACCCCCTTTATCAACAAAAGGGAGTCTTTTTTTCGTTTGTCTTAGACGCCGTAGTAGGTCTGGTCCATTACACCTTTTAGTTTCTCACGGGTCACTGCCACCGGGTTAGTGGTAGTACAGATATCGGCCATTGCCTTATCTAGCATTTCTTCCCGGGCACCCAAATAATCTGCTTCAGATACGCCTGACGCCTTCAGCGAAACCGGAATATTAAGTGAAGCGCTCAGAGCAACCACACTATTATACAGGGTTTCGGTCGCATTACCAGAGACATTTAAGATACCGGAGCCGCTTAACAGCCGGGCATATTGATGCTGGACCTTGTCATCCTGACCGTTAAATTTGATCACATAAGGTAAAACAATGGCATTGGCCAGTCCGTGGGGTAGATGGAACATCGCTCCGAAGGCATGAGCAATACTGTGGGTGATGCCCAGACCGGCACTGTTAAAGGCGATCCCGGCCATACAGGAGGCAATCTGCATGCTGCCTTTGGCTTCTAAATCCGAGCCGTTGACATAACTGGGGTAAAGGCTTCTAAAGACCAGTTCCACGGCCTTATTGGCATAACAGCGGGCAAAGGGATTGTTATTTGTGGAAATAAAGGATTCAATGGCATGAGTCATAACATCCATTCCCGTGGCCGCCGTAGCCCCAGCCGGCACACTTTCAATGAGGATCGGATCAAGGATCGCTTCATCCGGCATCATCAGGATATCCGTTAAAGGAATTTTGGTATTTTTTTGTTTATCGGTGATAACGGCGTATTCCGTTACTTCCGATCCGGTTCCAGCCGTTGTCGGAATGGCAATAAAGGTCGGTTTATGAACATATCGGTCCTCAAAAAAGATCCGTTTGAAATTAACGCAATAAAAAATTATGGCTTTGGCCGCATCAATAACCGAACCGCCACCAATAGCAATCAGGGCATCCGGTTTGTTCATAATAATGTGCATCAGCCCTTTTTCCACAATTTCAGTGGAGGGATCAGACTCAATATCAGCAAAAATATGGTAAGTAACGCCTTTTGCATCCAGTTCATCGGTTAATTTTTTTAACAAACCAAACTTAACCATTCCCTGGTCAGTGGCAATACAGACATTTTTAAAATTATGTTTCTCAATTTGTTTCAGGGAACCTTCCCCATAATAAATTGCTGGCTTTACTTGAAAAAATCGCATGGGTTTTTCCTCACATTCTTAATTTTAGCGATACCTTTTTCTACAAAAGTAGTATCCGATTCAAATAATGTTTGAACTTTTTTCATTATAGCAAGAATCCTTGTTTAAATATAGATTATCCCTAATTTTTATTCCATGATGACCATTAAGTATCCTAATTTTGCCGCAATGCAAAAAGTCTATTGGATACCAAACTTTGTCTGGCATTCAATAGACTTTTTTGTCGTGCACCCCACTTCGACTACCAACTTCCAAGCGTTACACAGGTAGTTAGCTCAAATCAGATGATCCTCCGGCACATAGAAGGTCTTACTTACCGCTGCTTCATTCCTGACCTGACGGGGTTCATAAGTTTCTATTGCGAAGGGTCCAACTCTCAACGCTACTTTCCTCTGGCTGACCTCAAACTTTGGCGCCTCGATGGGGAATTCAACCCTGCTACAGCGGATTGCAGGTTACAAAGCACCGCTAACTCTCCGTCTAGCACGACCTAGTTATTATAGCCTATTAATTTCTAATTGACAAGAAAAAATAAATTCTTTAAGAAAGGTGAAAAAGAGTAATAATTGGGTAAGTAATCATTAAGCCAAGTTTATCATTGGCTATCTTAATTTAAATTGGAGGGTTCAGTTTGTATAATATACTTTTAGGCGGAGCCGCCGGAGATGGCATTGAAACAATGTCTGGTCTTCTCGAAAAAATGCTGAAACAATCGGGTTGTCATGTTTTTACAATCCGTGATTTTATGTCCCGAGTAAGGGGTGGCCACAATTTTACTCAAATACGATTTGGCAACCAACCCCTTTACGCCCACCGGGATGCCTTGGATGGAATTTTTGCCATTGACGAAAAAACCTTTCAGGAACACCAGCCCCAACTTACCTATGATGGTTTTGTTTTATGTGACGAGTCTTTGCCCATTGACGATTTCCGGGCTATTAAATTACCACTTAAAGAAATCGCCAGCAAACTTGGCAATGCCAAAGTGATTAGCAGTGTGGCCATCGGTGCTCTGCTTAAACTCTTTAATATTCCCCTTGATCACAGCACCGAAATTATGAAGTCAAACCTCCGGGCCGACCTTGTTGAGATTAACATAAAGGCGATCCAAAGTGGCTATGATTTAGTGGACTCGAATTTCGGCTTTCCAACGTCAGAAACATCTAAACATCTGCTCCTCTCAGGAAATACCGCCATTGGATTAGGAGCCGTTGCTGGTGGAATAAAATTTTATTCCGCCTATCCCATGTCCCCATCAACTACCTTGCTGGACTTTTTTAATGCCGAGAGCACTAAAATGGTCATTGCCGTGGAACAGGCCGAGGACGAAATAGCCGCCATCAACATGGCCATTGGCGCTTCCTATGCTGGTGCTACTGCCATGACTGGCACCTCTGGCGGGGGTTTTTCACTGATGGTAGAAGCCTTGGGTTTTACTGGCATTGCCGAAATTCCCCTGGTGGCTGTGGATGTCCAGCGCCCCGGACCAGCCACCGGCTTTCCCACCCGAACCGAACAAAGCGATCTGAAATTTGTCATCTCAGCGTCACAGGGAGAATTCCCCCGGATGGTCATTGCTCTGCGTGATCACGCTGATTGCTTCTATCAGACGGCTCGGAGTCTGGCACTGGCAAAAAAATACCAAATCCCGGTGATCCTTTTAAGTGACCAATACCTGGCTGATGCAACCACCACCGTCCCCATTTTCGATGCCAGTGAAGTTGTCCGTTTCAACGAAACAAAACCACCAACCGCAACGCCAGATCAGCCCTACCAACGCTATGCCCTTACTGAAAACGGCATTTCACCATTGGCCTTTCCCGGAAAACCCGAAGCTCTGGTGCGGGTTGACAGCGATGAACATGATGAGTGGGGTCAGATTACCGAATCCGCCAGTATCCGCAATCAAATGGTAGAAAAGCGAATGAACAAACTCGAAGGGTTAAAAAAAGAGCTGATCGAACCGGAGTTCTGGGGAGCGCATCAATGTCAATCGCTACTGGTTGGCTTCGGCTCCACCAGTGGTGCGATCAAAGAAGCGGTTGACATTCTCAATCAAGAACAAAAAAATTACGGGGCTCTCCTTTTCGGGGATATCTACCCGCTGCCAACCGAACGGCTTCGCCATTTTTCCGATCAAGTGATCGAGATAATCAACGTCGAACAAAATGCCACCGGCCAGCTGGCTGCGCTAATCCGCGAGGAAACCTTAATCAGCTGCGAACATAGCATTCTCAAATATGATGGCCGGCAATTATCGGTGGACGATATTTTAACCGGCATTAAAAATCTTAAGGGAGGTTTCTAATATGAACAAACAAGCATTCACCACCTATGAAACGGCCTGGTGCCCAGGCTGCGGCAATTTCGCTATTATTGAAACCCTCACCGGGGTTTTAAACCAGATGGAAACGCCACCGCATCAAGTTGTCCTGGTGGGCGGCATTGGCCAGGCCGCCAAAACAAACCAATACATCACCGCCAACGGCTTCAGTGGTCTCCATGGCCGTGCCCTGCCAGCTGCGGTTGCCATTAAAATTGTCAACGATGACCTGACTGTAATTGTCAATACCGGTGATGGTGATTCCTATGGAGAGGGGGGGAATCACTTTCTCCACAATATTCGCCGTAATGTCGACATCACCCATTTTGTTCACGACAACCAGATCTATGGTCTGACTAAGGGCCAACCCTCACCCACCTCGGATCCCTGTGACCTCGCCCATAAAACCAGCGCCTGCAATCTGGGCGCTACCTTTAATCCCCTGTTGATCGCCATTGCCGCTGGCGCTACCTTTGTGGCACGTTCTTTTTCCGGCGACAAGAAACATTTAGCTCAGATCATGGAAGCAGCCATCAGACATCCCGGCTACGCCCTGGTGGATATCCTCCAGCCCTGCGTCAGCTTTAACAAGAAAAACACCTTTGCTTACTATAAACAGCGGGTTAAACCGCTGGACGATACATATGATGCAACCAATAAACTGGCCGCCATCGAAAAAGCCATGGAATTTGGCGATACCATCCCCATTGGTATCCTCTACCAAGAGCAAGCGCCGTCCTACGCCGCTAAGCGGCCGGAACTCTTCGATGCCGTTCCCATTGTTAATAAGCAGGTTAACTTAGGCGAAGTCCAGACTTTAATCAATAGCTATATCTAATCGACACTAAAAAGAAACATGGATTCAGAATTGTTTTATCAGTATGGTGATGGCGCGGTTTTGCTACCCGCTTTCTCAATATACTTCTGACTTGATCCGGCTTTATTGCCGACTTTTAGTCCCCGGGTATTTAGGTTTAAATCGACCAATCCCGGGGCCTTTGACCGAAAACGTCAAAAATTTTCTATTAGAGTTTTTACCTTAATCTTTATAAAAACTTAAAATTCAGCCTTTTAATTTCTTTGTTTTCAGTTGTGATATTCAGTTGTGATATAATGAATAAAACATTTAAGCAAAAGGATGATTCATGAACGATAATAAACTTGACTTATTGCGCTTTCTCGCCAAAAACGGTGATCAAAACGCCATGCTGGAATTGGCTGATTACTATTATTTTAAAACTAACAAACAGGATCTCTCCCCTGAATTATTTCAGCTGGTTAAGGACTATTATTACCGACTGGCCGAACAGGGCAATGACCACGCCATGGCAACTCTGGGCTGTCTGTACTATGAGGGGGTTCGTCTGCCCCAGGATTTCAAACTGGCTAAATACTGGTTTGAAAAGGCCGCAGCGCAAAACAATCTGCTGGCTATCAATTATCTGGGTTACTGCCATTATTATGGCCGGGATATCCCCATCGACTATGAAATAGCCTATTCTAATTTTGCCAGGGCAGCCCAAATGGGCCATCATAATGGCATGTATAAGCTTGGCGATATGTACTACAATGGCCATTTTGTGGCCAAAGACCCAGCAATTGCCTTTTTTTGGTTCAACGAAGCTGAACAGGCCACTGATCAAAGCAGTTCGGAGTATCCAAACATTGCTTATCGTATCGGCCACTGTTTGCTTTTTGGCCAGGGCGTTCCCAAAAACTTATTGCAGGCCCTTTCCTGGCTTCACAAAGCAGAACTGGGCTGCTATCAGTTAATCCGAAACGGAGATGCCTATGCTGGCCTTACCCTGATCCGGGTTCATGAGGATCTGGAGCTTTTGCGCCATGAGCTGGATGCAGAAGATTCATATCGTCACGCTGATCTGGGGAATCACAATCCGCTGAATACCCCTTAATCATGCTAAGTAACCCTGATCCGATAAACAATCTAATCCAATGCTACTGTAACAAAATGGAGGTAACCTGATGCAAAGAGTCGTTAAAATTTTTAAAACCGTTCCTTATCGCAGTTCCCAGATGGTAATGAAGCAGGTTGTCCAGATGCTGCCCCTGCCCATTCCCCCAGTTCTTCAAGGCCCCGGGATGGTCCGCCGTTTTCCGGAAATTATCACGATTTCCGGGGTGACCAAAGTTCTGGTGGTCACCGATAAACCCCTTTATTCAATGGGTTTACTGGATTCTTTTTTATGTGCCCTGGAAACCAACGGCATCGACGCCATTGTTTTTGACAAGGTTCAACCCAACCCCACCTTTGAAAATGTCGAGGATGGTCTGGCCCTGTATTACAGCAGCAATTGCCAGGGGGTGGTGGCCTTCGGCGGGGGCTCCCCGATTGACTGCGCCAAAATCATAGCAGCCAAGGTCACCAACCGCAAAAGTATCCCAAAAATGCGCGGACTTTTTAAACTGACTCACCGATTACCGCCGTTTTTTGCCGTCCCCACCACCTCTGGAACCGGTTCTGAGGCAACCATCTGCGCCGTGATCACCGATGTTAAAAACCACGAAAAATTTGCCATCAATGATCCTAAGCTGGTGCCCCTGGCCACTGTATTTGATCCCGAGCTCACGGTGGGACTGCCGCCTTCTCTGACCGCCACAACCGGAATGGATGCCCTCACCCATGCGGTAGAAGCTTATATCGGGAAATACGACACTGCTTTTGTCAAAGAAAAAGCCCTGAATGCCACTGATATTATTATTAACAATCTGGAAGACACCTATCACAATGGCCGGAACCTTGACCTCCGGTTAAAAATGGCGCAGGCTTCCTTTGATGGCGGACTGGCCTTCACCCGCGCCTATGTCGGTTATGTCCATGCCATCGCCCATGCCATGGGCGGCTATTACGGCGTTCCCCACGGTTTGGCCAATGCCATTATCCTGCCTTATATCCTTGAATTTTCTAAAAAGGCGGCTGAGAAAAAACTGGCCGAGCTGGCTTTTTATGCTGGTCTGGGTGAAGCCATGAATGACGACAAAACCCTGGCGACTCTCTTTATTGAAAAAATCAAATCGATGAACGCCAATATGGGTATTCCCACCACTATTTATGCCCTGAAACAACATGACATTCCGGAACTGGCTAAACGAATTCTTAGAGAAGGAAATCCAACCTACCCGGTTCCCCGAATTATGGATTATCGTGAATGCTGTGAAATCCTGATTATGCTTTGTCCCAAAACAACTCCCGAGGCTTAAGTGAGGGTGCAGGTCTATCCCCCACCGTTTGCCAACCTGACCGATCTGGACGAGGATGGCATGATGGTGCTGTCCCCCGGAGCTCGGCTGTCCACTGTTTACCGGCGGCTAAAAATCCCTCTGGTGTTACAGCCGCTTTTGATCTGTCATGTAAACTACCAGCGGGTGAAATTAAGTACCCAGTTAAAAGACGGAGATATTATTAGTTTTATGCTCCCCCTTGCTGGAGGATGAGAGGTAATTTTTTTGAAAGGTTATTGTGGAAAAATATTGATGGTGGATCTTTCGGATGCCACCTTTGACGAAATTAAAATCCCTGATATGATTTACGAACATTTTCTTTCCGGTGTCGGCCTGGGTGCCTACATCCTATACAAA
>Ga0163223_100653_pt1 | contig 10541 bp, 8 predicted proteins | sample MSEWel2016_02_17_2_FD_113147 | JGI IMG/M metagenome (GOLD analysis project Ga0163223, IMG submission 113147) | Subsurface microbial communities from deep shales in West Virginia, USA - MSEEL Well Study Marcellus 5H_2016_02_17 ...
AACGCTGTCATAGCAAGGTTTATGGGTGATTTAATATTAAAAAATGACACTGATTTTAATAAAAATAATTTACACATTATGGTTTTGTTACTATAATTTTTAACCTTTTTGTGGTAGAATCATATAATAAAAAATAAAGATAATAATTAAAAAACTATAATTAAGACTATAACATTATTTTAAGTATTAGGGTGTGATAATTATCAAGAAAAAAGATAAGATCCTAAAATTGGTTAAAGAGATGACTCAAGACCGTTCAAAAGGTATGACAGCCAAAGAGGTTGCTAAAGAAGCAGATATTACTAGATCAACTGCCAGCCGTTATTTAAACAAATTAGTTAAAGAAGGAAAAATGAAAAAGACAAATAGTCGGCCGGTTTACTACAGTATTATTAAAACAAAAATAATTTTAAAAAGTAAAAAACTGGATAATATAATAGGAGCAGATAAAAGTCTCAAAGTTTCGGTGCAGCAGGCAAAGGCTGCTATTTTATATCCACCAAATGGTCTCCATACTCTTTTATTAGGTGAGACTGGTGTCGGTAAGTCAATGTTTGCAGAGTTAATGTATAATTTTGCTGTTGAAGAAGAAGTCATCAGCTCAGATGCACCATTTATAAAATTTAACTGTGCTGATTATACAGATAATCCTCAGCTTTTAATGGGGCAGCTATTTGGTGTTAAAAAAGGAGCTTATACTGGCGCCGAAAAAGATTCCAAAGGTTTTATTAAAAACGCTGATGGAGGTATATTATTTTTAGATGAAATTCATCGACTTCCGCCTCAGGGACAGGAGATGCTCTTTACTTTTATTGATAATGGTTTTTTTAGAAAGCTTGGAGATACAGATGAGATAATTGAAGCAGATGTCAAGATTATTGCAGCAACAACAGAACCCCCCGGTTCCTATTTATTAAAAACATTTCAGCGCCGAATTCCGATGGTGATTGAACTTCCTGCCCTTTCAGATAGAAGTTTAATTGAAAGATTTCAGCTGATTAAATATTTTATCAAGCAGGAGCAAAAAAGAATCGGCAAAGATATTTATATTTATAAGAATGCTTTAAAATCATTTTTATTATATGACTGTACCAATAACATTGGTCAGCTTAAAAGTGATATTCAGCTTGCCTGTGCAAAAGCATTTTTGAATTTTAAGTCAAAACAAAAAAATAAAAGCAGCTGTCTCAAAATTGGACAGGAAGAACTTCCATATCATGTTAAAAAAGGTATTATGAATCTGCCGAATAAAAGGGAAGAACTTGATGAACTGATAAAAAATAGGGGAAATTTAATATCTTTTAAAGAGAACGGCAGCAAAACAGAGCAGCGGCAAAAAGATAAAAAAAATAAAGACTATCAGTTTTATGATGTTATAGAAGATAAAATGAACACTCTTGAAGATAATGGTCTGCCACAAGAAGAAATTAATCAGATTTTAAATATAGATATAGAAAAGCATTTTAAAAATTACATTGGCGATTTATCAGCTAATTTCAAAAAAAGTAAAATTGAAAAAATTGTGGGGGAAGATATAGTAAGTCTTGTTCAGGAGATACTTGATTTAGCAAAAAATCGATTGGACAGAAGTTATGATGAAAAAATTTATTATGGGCTGGCCCTGCATTTAAAAAGAAGTATAGCCAGAATTAGAAATGATAATAAAATTTATCACCCGAATTTAAATGAAATTCGTTCAGAACACAGCCAGGAATTTATCACTGCTATGGAAATTGCAACAATTATAGATCAGAAGTTTTCTATCAAGACACCTCTGGATGAAATTGGCTATATCAGCATGTTTTTAACCGAAAAACCCTATAATTATGGAGAAACTGATGTCAATAAGGTAGGAATTTTAGTTGTGATGCATGGTAAGTCTACTGCCAGCAGTATGACAGAAGTTGTAAACAATCTAGTTGGGGAAGAACACGCTGTCGCTGTTGATATGCCTTTGGAAATGAGTCCTAATGAAGCTTATAAAAAAGCTAAAGCTAAGGCAAAAGAAATTGATAATGGTAGCGGCATTATTGTAATGGTTGATATGGGTTCTTTAAATAGTTTTGGGGGAATGATCGCAGAAGAAACTGGTATTAAAACAGAAACAATTACGATGGTCAGTACTCCAACAATTTTAGAAGCCTCTCGCAAAGCAGTACTTGGGGATTCTTTTGCTGATATAATTGAATCAGTTAATGAAATTGGAGGAGAAAGCTATCAGCAAAATTTTGAAGTTGAAACTGAAAGAGATAATAATTTAAGTTCTAGTGAAACAACGAATAAGAATCTGGATGATTTTGCAATAGTAACAGCTTGTTATACTGGTGAAGGTGCTGCCAGGGAGTTAAAAAATATAATTGAAAATAATTTAAATAGTAATTTGAGCTATAGAATAATTAATTTGAGCTTAATGGAAGACAATAACTTAGAAAAAGAAATTAAGAAATTAGAAAAAGAATATAATATATTAGCTGTTGTAAGTACGATGCCTTTGGAATTAGAATCAGTTCCTTATATTTCTGCTTTAGATATTTTGGGTCAGGATGGAATTGAGAAACTAAGTACAAAATTAAAACACGAAGAAATGATATTTAATATTAAAACTTCACTAAAGGATCAATTTAGTAATTTTAATAGTTTTAAAATGGTGGATGACCTAAGAACTGTAATAAATAATATTGAAAATAAGTTTAATAAAAACTTAGATTTTGGAGTGCAGATAGGTATAATAATACACATGACTTATATGTTTGAAAATGCAATCGAAAATGGAGAAAGAAAAAAACATAAAAAATTAAACAACTTTATTAAAAATAACGAAAAGTTATTTTCAATTGTGAATCAAGAACTCAGGAGTCTCGAAGGTGATTATAGTGTTGAAATAACTGATGACGAAAAAGCCTATATAACAGAAATGTTTTTATATAACTAAAATTATCATTTTTTTAAAAGTGTGTAGCTTTAAGTACACACTTTTTTTATTGGAATAAATATTAATTTTTAGAAACTAATATTAAATTAACAAATACTATTATAGCAGCTATCAGAGATAATATTTTTATTAAATAAAATCATTTGGAACAATATATGCATATTATATTAGTAGCTAGATGATTACTTATAAAACTATATTTGGATATGGAGGCTAAAAAATGTCGTTAAAAGAAAATTTCCTGTGGGGCGGAGCTATATCAGCTAATCAAGTTGAAGGTGGATGGGATTTAGATGGTAAAGGAATTTCAGTTGCAGACGTAAAAAAATATAAGCCTAATCTGGATGTTGAAGATTATGCAGGTCAGCATCAAATAAATTCTAAAATGATAAAAGAAGCTGTAGAAGCAACAAGCAGCAGATTTTATCCTAAAAGGCGAGGAATAGATTTTTATCATAAATATGAAGAGGATATTGCTCTTTTGGCAGAAATGGGTTTTACAACTTTAAGACTTTCAATTGCCTGGACTAGAATTTTTCCTACTGGAGAGGAAAAAGAAGCTAATCAGGCTGGAATAGAATTTTATTTAAATATCTTTAAAGAACTAGACAAATATAATATTGAGCCTATAGTTACTTTTTCTCATTATGAGATGCCATTAGATTTAGTTTTGAAATATAATGGGTGGGCTGATAGAAGATTAATTGATTTATTTATGAAATTTGCTAAAACCTGTTTTGAGTATTTTGGTGATTACGTTAAGTACTGGCTTACATTTAATGAAATTGATAGTGTGAGCAGGCATCCTTTCATTACTGCTGGAATTGTAAAAGATAGAAGTGAAAAGGGAGAATATCAAAATGATATCTATAATGCATTACATCACCAATATTTAGCAGCAGCTTTAGCAGCTAAAAAATGTCGTAAGATGGTTGATAACTGCAAAATAGGGTCTATGTTGACAAAATTAACAACTTATCCCCATACATGTAACCCTAAAGATGTAGAATTAGCTTTTAAAAGTAATTTAGAAAATGTTGCTCATGCGGATATTCAAATATTTGGTGAATATCCAAAATTGTATAAAAAAATATTAGATGAAAAAGGAATAAATTTACGAGTTCAAGAAGATGATGAAAATATATTAAAAAACAATACTGTTGATTTTCTTTCCTTTAGTTATTACATGTCTAGAACAGTTTCAGCTGCTAAAGATAAAAAGAAAATAGCAGGTAATACAATGACAGGAGTTAAAAACCCGTATTTATCATCAACAGATTGGGGATGGCAGATTGATCCAATTGGACTGAAAATTTCTTTATTAGAATTATATGATCGCTATGAAATACCTCTTATGATTGTAGAAAATGGTATGGGAGCTAAAGATATTGTTGAAGAAAATGGCCAAATACATGATGATTATAGAATTGATTATTTAAGAGAACATTTAAAAGAAATGAAAAAAGCCGTTGAGATGGGTGTAGAATTAATTGGTTATACAAGTTGGGCTCCTATTGATTCTATTAGTGCTTCAACTTCTCAGATGAGTAAACGCTATGGGTTTATTTATGTTGATCAGGATGATGCAGGAAAAGGAACATTGAAAAGATTAAAAAAAGATTCCTTCTACTGGTATAAAAAAATTATTGCAAGTAATGGAGAAAGATTAGATGAGTAATTGATCCCCTTAATCTAGTTATTGAAGTAACTATTATCGTAATATTATTAAATGATTTAGAACAAATAGAATAGTGTGCAAAATAGAATAGTGTGTAGTTATTTATTGCACACTATTTTAGACTTCATTTTACTATTTTATGATAAGTTTCAAATATAAAAAAAGGTCTGAAAAAGCTGATTTAACAAGCCTTTTAGAAATTTTTAAAAATTTTAGGATAAAATTATGGCTTTTGGAATGAAAAATGCATAATTATATAGGTGAAGATAATAAATCTATTTTGTAATTATAATATTTATTGAAAAGAAAGGAGGTAAACTTTTTGCAAAGTTGTTCGATAGAATTAAAAAACAAAACTGGTTTACATGCCAGACCAGCAGCTGTTTTTGTAAATAAGGCACAGACATATGAGTCTGAAATAGAAATTGAAAAGGATAACCGTAGTGTTAATGCTAAAAGTATAATGGGATTAATGAGTCTTGGAGCTGCTTTTGGGGATACAATTATATTAAAGGTAGATGGTAAGGATGAAGAAGATGCCATAGAAGAGTTAACCATATTAGTAAATAATTTTGAATAATTACTATTAATTTCAAGAGTTTTATAATTTAATTAAAATGGAGGAATAATTATGAATATTTTATTAGTATGTAATGCAGGGATGAGTACAAGTTTGGTAGTACAAAAAATGCAAAAAGAAGCAGAAATCCGAGGATTAGATGTAAAGATTAAAGCAGAGCCTATAGAAAAATTTGAAGATATTATTGACGAATATGATGTCGTATTATTAGGCCCACAAATTAGATATAAATTAAAGCCATTTAAAAAAGTTGGCGAAGAACATGGAGTCCCTGTTGAAGTGATTGACACAGCTGCATATGGAATGGCAGATGGAAAGAAAGTTCTTGATCATGCTATAAAGCTTACTAAGTAATAATATAAATTATATAAAAATCTTTTGAGGGGGATTTGTAATGAGCGAAATTCAAAACAAATTTATGGATTTTTTAGAAAATAAGTTTATGCCAGTAATGGGAGAAATAGCTAATCAGAGACATATAAAGGCTGTTAAAAATGGTATGATTGGTATTATACCATTTACAATTTTAGGTAGTATGATGTTAATTTTAAGATTTCCACCAATTGATCCAACTCAGGTTGGAGCTGATCCTAATTTTCTTATTCAAATGCTGCTGTCTTGGAAAAGTTGGGCAGATGCAAATGCCACAACAATTATGATGCCTTTTAACATGTCAATGGCTTTACTCGGCATTTTTGCTGTTATTGGAATTGCTGATAATCTTGCTAAACATTATAAGTTAAATCAGTTAAGCTCGGTACTTTTAGCTTTAATGTCTTATCTAGTGGTTACTGCTCCAGCTACTGATGGAGCTTTGCCAATGACTTATTTAGATGCTAAAGGTTTATTTACTGCCATTATTGTTGGTTTGGTTTCAGTAGAGATTATAAAATTTATGGATAATAAAGGTCTTGAGATCAAAATGCCTGACGGTGTACCACCAGCAGTAGCCAACTCATTTGCTAGTTTGATTCCAGCATTTGCTTTGATGGCTATATTTTATGGTTTAAGTCTGATTGTACAGAGCATTTCTGGTATGTTAATCCCGCAGGCAATTATGTCTATGATGTCACCATTAATAAGTGCTGTTGACAGTCCGTATGGGGTTTTCTTTACAATTCTTATGGTACAATTGTTATGGTTTGCTGGTATTCATGGTGCGACAACTGTTGGTGCAGTTGTTTATCCTTTTATAATTCAGAATTATAATATGAATGCTCAACTTCGTATGGCAGGAGATACAATGCAATATATTTATACAAGACCGATGTGGGCTTTTATGATATGTTTGGGTGGTTCCGGAGCTACACTTGCCCTAGCATTTTTAATGGCAAATAGTAAGTCAAAACAGCTCAGTAGTGTAGGTAAAATAGCTATTCTGCCGGGACTGTTTAATATTAATGAACCTATTATTTTTGGTGCTCCTTTAGTTTTGAATCCAATAATGTTTTTCCCATTTGTTTTGGTTTCTCCAATTTTAGGAGTTCTCTCATATATAGTCACTGATCTTGATTTAATCGGTAAAGCTTTCGCTATGGCGCCCTGGACAACTCCAGCACCAATTGGAGCTTTTATTGCTACGTTAGATTGGAGAGCAGTAGTTTGGATAATTATACTATTTTTCTTATCAGGGGCAATGTATTATCCATTCTTTAAAGTATATGAAAAACAGTTAGTTGAAGAAGAAAAAGCTAACGATAGAGAAGAAGAATTAGAAAGTGAAGCAATAACTGCATAAATAATTATAAATGAAACAAATGATATTCAAAAAAATCGTTATTTTGAGGTGAGATTATGACAAGTGAAGAGGTAGTTTTTAAAATAATATCTGCTGCCGGTAATGCCAAGGGTATAGCTTTTGAAGCTCTTGGACTTGCTCGGGAAGGAAAATTTGAAGAGGCAGATCTAAAATTGAAAGAGGCAAAAGAATTTTTTCATGAAGCTCATGATGTCCAAACATCTTTAATTACCAAAGAGGCACAGGGTGAAAAAACTGAAGTTGGTATCTTAATGGTTCATGCTCAGGATCATTTAACAAGTGCAACTTTAACTAAAGATTTAATTGAAGAAATGATTAAAACTCAAAAAGAACTACATGAATTAAAAAAGGAGTTGGGTAAATAAAATGTTATCTGATAGAGGTATAAAGGTAGCTACAATTGGAGGGGGTAGCAGTTATACCCCTGAAATTATAGAGGGTTTTATTAAAAGATATGATGAATTTCCTGTTAAAGATTTATATTTAGTAGATATAGAGGAAGGTAAATGGAAACTAGATATTGTTGGTGATCTTGCTAAAAGAATGGTTGCAGAAGCAGGAGTAGATATCAATATCTACCTAACCTTAGATAGAAGAGAAGCAATCAAAGATGCCGATTTTGTTACAACTCAGTTCAGGGTTGGACTCTTAGATGCAAGAATAAGGGATGAAAAAATACCGTTAAGATATAACTGTATAGGTCAGGAGACAACTGGTGCTGGTGGAATGGCCAAGGCTTTAAGAACAATTCCTGTAATCCTGGATATTGCAAAAGATATGGAAGAGCTTGCACCAGATGCCTGGTTAATAAACTTTACTAATCCAAGTGGAATTATTACTGAGACAGTAAGTAAATATACTGATATCAAAGTTTTAGGATTATGTAATGTTCCGATTGTAATGGAAAAGATGACAGCAGAAATATTGGATGCTGAGCAAGATAAATTAAGAATGGATTTTGTTGGTTTGAATCACCTAGTTTGGGGTCGAGGAGCTTATTTAGAGGGCGAAAATAAGATTGAAGAAGTATTAAATAAAATTGCTTCAGGAAACTTCAAAGATGTTGAGAATGTTCCGGATTTTGAATGGGGTAAAGATTTATTAAAGTCAGTAGGAATGCTGCCCTGTCCTTACCATAGATATTATTACCTTACCGATTTAATGCTGCAGGAAGAAATTGAAGCTGCCCAAACTGAAGGCACAAGAGGTGAAGTTGTTAAAGAATTAGAAGCAAGTCTCTTTGAACTTTATAAAAATAAAGCTCTAAAAGAGAAACCAAAAGAATTAGAAGAAAGAGGAGGCCAATATTATTCGGATGCTGCCTGTGATCTAATAAGTGCTATTTATAATGATAAAGGAACATTACATTATGTAAATGTTAAAAATAATGGTACAGTAAATTGTCTTCCAGATGATTCTGTAATTGAGAGAACATCTTATGTTGGTAAAAATGGAGCTACACCGTTAAATGTTGAACCGCTTCCTTCTCAGGTTAAGGGATTACTGCAGGTTGTAAATGAGTATGAAGCTTTAACAATTGAAGCAGGAGTACATGGTGATTATGATTCTGCTTTTCAGGCCTTAACTATCCATCCGCTTGTTGAAAGCAGTATAGTTAAAAATTTATTAGACGACCTTATTGATGAAAATATTGATTATTTACCGCAGTTTCAAAAATAATTGATTTAAGATAATTTAAAGAAATAGAATAATCCAATTAGGAGGAAAATATAATGATCCATAAAAAATTAAAAGATTTTCCCGAAGACTTTCTCTGGGGTGCTTCTACATCAGCTTATCAGTTTGAAGGTGCCTGGAATCAAGATGGTAAAGGACTTTCGGTAATGGATGTAGGTAATCATCCTGAAGATGTGACAGATTTTAAAGTTGCAAGTGACCATTATCATAATTATAAAGAAGATGTAGCTTTAATGGCAGAAATGGGTTTTAAAACTTATAGATTTTCAATTGCCTGGACCAGAATAATTCCAGAAGGAACCGGTGAAGTAAACCAGAAAGGAATTGATTTTTACAGCAATTTAATTGATGAACTTTTAAAATATGATATTGAACCCTTAGTTACTATGTATCATTTTGACCTGCCGCTTGCTTTACAAGAAAAAGGTGGATGGGAAAACAGAGATACAGTTGATGCTTTTGTTAATTATGCTGAAGTTTTATTTGATGAATATGGAGATCGAGTTAAGTACTGGTTAACAATCAATGAACAAAACATGATGATCTTACACGGAGATGCTTTAGGGCTCTTAGAAGATGATCCGGATGATGTTCAAAAAGGATTATATCAGTCAAATCACCATATGTTAGTTGCTCAGTCTAAGGTGTTTGATCTCTGCCATCAAAAAGTAGAGTATGGAAAGATCGGTCCAGCTCCAAATATTTCAACTGTTTATCCCGCTTCCTCTAAACCAGAAGATGTACTGGCAGCTGATAATTATTCTGCCATTAGAAACTGGCTTTACTTAGATGCAGCAGTTTTTGGCCGATATAATGCAACTGCCTGGAGCTTTATGGAAGAAAAAGGTATCACGCCAGAAATTAAAGATGGCGATATGAAGATTCTGAAGGCTGGTAATCCAGATTTTATAGCTTTTAATTACTATACCAGTGCTTCAGTAGAAGGAGATTTTGAAGACAAAAAAAAGAAAAGTAATTATGATGGAGATCAACAGGTTGTAGATAATGAACCTGGTTTTTATAAACGTCATCAAAACAAAAATTTAGAAACAACTGATTTTGGCTGGGAAATTGATCCGGTTGGTTTTAGAACAACTTTAAGAGAAATCTACAGCAGATATAACTTGCCCTTGATTGTAACTGAAAATGGTCTCGGTGCTTACGATGAACTCGAAGATGATGATACAATCAATGATGACTATCGAATTGATTATTTAAGAAAGCATATTAAACAGGTTCAGCTTGCAATTACCGATGGGGTAAAAGTGTTTGGATACTCTCCTTGGTCAGCCATTGATTTAGTTAGTACTCATCAAGGAATTAACAAACGTTATGGCTTTATTTATGTTAATCGAGATGAATTTGATCTGAAAGATATGCGTCGAATTAAAAAGAAAAGTTTCTACTGGTATCAAAATGTTATTGAAAGTAATGGCCAGGAATTATAAAATTGAATTAAAGAAAATAATTTAAGCTCAAACTCCACTTATTTATTCTTAGTGGGGTTTGGGTTATTATTATATATAATTATTTTTTAATATAAAGCAAATGAGGATTCTCGGCTAAAGCCAGAAAACAACAGTCTAAAACAGGAATAATAGTAAAAAATAGCTAAAATATTGAACTTTGAAAACTCCATACTGAAACTAACTATTTTTATAAAAAATTAAGCTAAAAATGGGCGCACTTCTCCCCGGGACTTTTAAAGCTATTTTAAAATAGCTTTAGAATAATCTATTATACCGGATTTATTTATGCTGCTTTGTAATTGAACCAGGTAGTAATCCAGTTTTTTGGAGCTATAGCTGATTCTTTAAGCCAGGCATTAGCATGCATGGCCGCATCCCGCATAATTATCCTGATCAGCCAGCGAGATTTGGAGCGGACATTATCA
>Ga0163223_100657_pt1 | contig 10518 bp, 9 predicted proteins | sample MSEWel2016_02_17_2_FD_113147 | JGI IMG/M metagenome (GOLD analysis project Ga0163223, IMG submission 113147) | Subsurface microbial communities from deep shales in West Virginia, USA - MSEEL Well Study Marcellus 5H_2016_02_17 ...
TCTGGCTGTTGCCGATCAGGTAATTTGCCTTGATTCCCTTTTACAGCAGAACCCGAAAGAGGAAAGACATGAATCAATCTGTGGGTGAACAGCCATTTCGTTCCGGTTTTGTCGGAATCATCGGACGCCCCAACGTCGGTAAATCGACACTGCTCAACCGTGTTCTCGGGCAGAAGATCAGCATCACCTCCAGCAAGCCGCAGACAACGAGAAACCGTATTCTCGGAATCTACAACCGGCCTCAGGCTCAAATCCTGTTTCTGGACACCCCAGGGGTTCACCAGGCGCGCGGTCCTCTGCATCGCTATATGGTCGAGCAGGCTCTGGCAACGCGCGGCGCTTCCGACCTGATTTACTACCTGGTGGATGCAACTGCAGGCGCCGTGTGTGATGAGGATCTTGTCGCCAGGGTTCTGCAGGGAGGGCGCCCCGTTTTTCTCGTGATCAATAAGATCGACCTGGTTCCCAAGCCGATTCTGCTCGAGATCATGGCGGCGCATCGCGAACAGGCGTTTGCCGAAATTATACCGGTCAGCGCAGAAACAGGGGAAAACCTCGACCGGTTAATCGACGTGACTCTCGGCTATCTGCCCGAAGGCCCCCGCTATTATCCCGAGGATCAGGTGACCGATCTGCCTGAGCGCTTTATCTGTGCGGAATTTATCCGGGAGAAGATCATGCGCCTGACGCGCGACGAGATCCCTTACGGGTGCGCCGTCGTCGTTGAATCATTTACCGAGAAACCAGAGAAAGACCTGGTGCATATCGAGGCGACCATCCAGGTTGAACGTGAAGCTCACAAGCGTATTCTGATCGGAACCCGGGGCAGCATGATCCGCCGCATCGGCGAAGATGCCCGCGGTGCCATCGAGCAGATGCTGGGGACCCGCGTCTACCTCGAACTGTTCGTGCGGGTGAGGCGCAACTGGACCCGTGATGAATACCAGGTCAGAGACCTGGGGTACGAATAAATATCACCTGCAGGTCCCTGTCGAATGTCGAATAAATTAACAAGAGAAAAGCAGGATCACTCATGATGCCCCTTGTCGCCATCGTCGGCCGTCCAAATGTCGGCAAATCAACCTTGTTCAATCGAATCTTCGGCCATCGCCGTGCTATCGTCGAAGATGTGCCCGGCGTCACCCGCGACCGCAATTATGCCGAAGTGACCCGCTATGAAAAGCCGTTCACGCTGGTTGATACCGGTGGGTTTGAGCCGGACTCGAAGGAGAGTCTGCTGCAGCAGATGCGCCAGCAGTCCCAGCTGGCCATCGAGGAAGCTGATCTTATAATTTTCCTGATGGATGGGCGCGAAGGCTTGACGCCCTCAGATATGGAAGTCGCCGAACTGCTGCGACGGCAGCCCAAACCGGTTCTCTACGTGGTCAACAAAGTCGACGGTGAAAAGCAGGAGGAAGCGTCTCTAGAATTCTACTCCCTGGGAGTGGGGGAGATTCTGACGGTATCCGCCGAGCATGGCCGCGGTATCAGCACATTGATGGAGGCGGTGCTTGAACAGCTTCCCGCTGGATCGGGCAGGGCGGAAACGGATGAGATCACACGTATTGCCGTCATCGGGCGGCCCAATGTGGGTAAATCGAGCCTGGTTAACCGGCTGCTTGGTTTTGAGCGCGTCGTCGCCAACCCTCAGTCGGGGACAACGCGCGACAGTATCGACACGCCTTTTACCTACAACCGCAAGCCCTATCTGCTGATTGACACCGCGGGTATCCGCCGCAAGGGTCGGGTCAGCCAGAAGCTGGAGAAATTCAGCGTGGTGCACGCTCTTAAAGCCATTGATCGTGCAGATGTGGTGTTGATGGTGATCGATGCCGTGGAGGGCGTGACCGAGCAGGACCTCAACGTGGCCGGGTATGCCCATGAAAAAGGGCGCGCCGTGATTCTGGTGGTCAACAAATGGGATGCCATTGAAAAAGACAACCAGACCCTGGGCCGCTATGTGGAACAGATGCGCATGGGATTCAAGTTCATGTCCTATGCGCCGATCCAGTTTGTGTCGGCCCTTACGGGGCAGCGCGTTGCGCGCATCATGGAGGAGGTCTGCAAGGTGAGCGAGCAGTTCAGTCGCCGGGTTTCGACCTCGGAACTGAACAAGGTGCTTGAAGCTGCGGTTGCAGCGCATCAGCCCCCCATATTTCGGGGCAAAAGACTCAAGATCTTCTACATGACCCAGGTTTCAACTAAGCCGCCCTCATTTATTGTCTTTGTTTCCAAAACGCAGGGAATTCATTTTTCTTATGAACGATACCTTCTGAACAAGATCCGGGAACATTTCGGTTTTGAAGGAACGCCTATCCGACTGTTTTTCCGGGACAATAAAAGTTCCGATTGAACACACAAAATGGAAAGCAAAAAACCTTTACAGCTTACATTTTCTTCTATATATTAAACTCTATTCATTCCTGTGAGATAAATCGCGTTTTTACCCGCGAATGGCGCCGACTATGAGTCTTGTTGGAAATCTGGAAGATCTCGGTCTTGGGGACATCCTCCAGATCGTCAGCCTGAGCCGCAAATCCGGTGTTTTGTCACTTCAACAGAAGCAGGATGAAGGCAAAATCTATTTTTCAAAGGGACAGGTGATCAAAGCCTGGTGCACCAGCGGCTACGATAATATTGGAGATCTTCTGGCCCGAAAAGGCCTGGTGACCGACAGGTTGCTCGAGAGGGCTCTTGCGATCCAGCGCAAAAGCGGAATCAAAAAGCGCCTCGGCGCTATTTTGTGTGAGAATTTTAATATTCCGCGGGATCAGGTCGAAGGAACGGTTCGCGAGCAGACCGAGCGGATCGTCTACGATTTTTTTACCTGGGATCGCGGGACGTTTGAGTTTGAGCTGGGTGAGCCTGAAGAAATTGCTGCCACCAATTTCAATCCGTTGCAGTTTATGCTTGAACAGGGGCTGAATCCTCAATGGCTTGCTCTTGAAGGTGCCCGGTTGAAGGATGAAGGCGATGAAATCTATTTTTCGCGCAAGAGTGAACAACAGGTGTCGTTTTGCGGCAGAATTGATCCCCAAACCCGTTTGGTTCTAGTTGACGACGACTGTACCACTCGTGACCTTCTTCATTCGCTGCTGCGCCAAAAAGGCGTGAACGTTGCTGCTTTCAATGACGGTCGCAGTTTTCTCGATGCACTGGCGGGTTGGGCCCCTTCGGAGCAGGCACCACCCTTTGTCATCGATATGATTATGGCGACCCTGGATGGAGAAGGGATCTTCGGTGGCCTCGAACTGGCAAAGATCATCAAAAAAGAGTGGCCGCGCCAGCGGATTGTTCTGATGTCCGATCGTGTCGACGCATCGGTGAAAAATCGAGTCGCCGGGCTCAATATCGAGCAACTCATATCCAAACCTTCACGGAATTCGTTTATCGAGGGCTCCGAGTCGCTGGCAGTCCGCGAATTTATTGATAAACTAATTGGGATTGTTGAAAGTCCGGCCGAAGAGGAAAAGGCGATGTTTTTCGACATCGGCCGTGACCTCAGTCATGAAGAAGGGGTCAATTTTCTCTCGTACAGCGAAACCGGATCGGCAACTGATCTCAGCCTCAAAATACGGACATTGGTCGAAGAAATCAGTTCTCCTCTGACTCCGGGGAGTATTGTGTTGCCGGCCCTGCGGCTGGCGGGGGAAATTTTTAACCGTGCCGTAATTCTGCGCTGCAGGCCAGGCGAACTTATCGGCATCGGGCAGTTCGGGCTGGAGCCCTTCTGCGGCGATGCCGATGCAATGATACGGGAGACGGTTATTTCTCTTGCCGGCGACTCTGTTTTCTCCCGGATCCTTGAGCAGCCCGCCCCTTGTATCATTGCGCCTGCGGATTCGGCGGCGGAGAAGGACTTTTTCCTCCGATTGGGAGGAGCCCCCCCCGAAGAGATTTTTCTCGGGCAGATCAAGTGCTTTGATCAGGTGGCCTATCTGCTTTACGGTGACAACTGCCCCGACAACAACCCTATCGTGGGTGTTGAACCGTTGGAGATTTTTCTGTTGCTGGCTGGTCTGGCTCTGGAAAAGGAATTGTTGCAAAAAGAGTTGCACAGGTGTCGAGCCGTTTGACAAGGAGCATAGCGAGGGTGTCAAAAAAAATTCTTGTAACTGAAGACTCTTCCACGATGCGGGCCATGATCTGCGCGACCATTGAGGCCCTGGGTGATTTCGATATTTTTGAAGCGCCCAACGGTTTTGAAGCGTTGCGGCTTCTGCCCCGTGAGAAGTTCGATCTGGTCATTACCGATATCAACATGCCTGACATCAATGGGCTTGAACTGGTCAGCTTTGTGAAAAACAACGATCAGTATCGCGCTATCCCGCTGATTATCGTCAGTACCGAAGGGAGCGAACGCGACCGCAAGAAGGGCATGGGGCTCGGCGCCGATGCCTATCTGGTCAAGCCTTTCGATCCCGCCGAATTGCAGGAACTGATAGAGAAGTTTCTTTCCTAGGAGGCGTTGTCTTGGCGGGATAAATCATCCCAGGCCATCAAGGAGTTTCTCGGCGAAGCCGAGGAGATACTCGAGAACCTCAATGCGGATTTGATGGAACTGAGCCAATCCGCCGACAGCGGTGATGCCAACCCTGATCTGCTCAACAGCATTTTCCGCGGCGCGCACTCCCTTAAAGGGCTTTCCGGCATGTTCGGTTTTTCCGATATCGCCGAACTCTCCCACCAGATGGAAAATGCCCTGGATCACCTTCGCCTGGGTAAAATCCCCTTTGATGAACCGCTGGTCGAAACTCTTTTCGATGCTTTTGAAACCCTTGGAAAGCTGGTTTACGGCAAGGGGGAGGACGAACAGTTCACCCTCGATGTCTCTGATCTGGTCGACCGCCTTGATGCTCTTATCAAAGGAGAGGGGACGGTTTCAGAGGAAGATCCTTTCGCCGACCTTGAAATCGATCGCTCCATTCTCGACGTTCTGACCGAGTATGAAGAGCATCGCCTGCTGGAAAATCTCAAAAAGGGGCGCAACCTTTTCAGAGTTCAGGCCAGCTTCTCCCTGACCAGTTTCGACACGGATCTGGCCGCTATCACTGAGACTCTGAAAGAAGAAGGGGAAATCATCAGCACCCTGCCCAGCCCCGATTGTGAAATCGAGGATGGGATTGCATTCCAGATTCTAGTGGGGACACCCCTTTCGGAAGATGATGTAAAGAAGCTGCTCGACGGCAAAAATGCCACGATTGAAGCTGTCGGGAAAAAATCCTCGAAGACTCAGGACAAAGCAGAAGACGCTCCGAAAGAAAAGGGCGCGCAGGCGCGCGCAGAGGTCCCGGCGGAGACCGATGCCAAAGAGAAAAAGAGCGAGGATGGCGCTGCTGCCGGCGCCGGCATGCGCTCCATCAGCCGCATGGTGCGAGTCGATATCGACAAGCTTGATGTGCTGATGAATATCGTTGGAGAACTGGTCATCGCCAAGGGGACCATCACAGAAATTGCTGAAACCCTGCGTATTGAAGGGCACGGTCTCGGAAGCGATCTGAACAAGGCGACGCGCGTTTTGGAGCGACGCCTCTCAGAACTGCAGAAGGGCGTTATGGAAGTCCGCATGGTGCCTGTGCGCCAGTTGTTCGACAAAACCGCCCGTGTGGTCCGTAAAGCGGCCCATGACATGTCCAAGAAGATCGATCTTGAGATTCGCGGCGCAGACACCGAACTCGACAAGTTGATTATCGAAGATCTTTCCGACCCCCTTGTTCACATTATCCGCAATTCCGTCGATCATGGTATTGAAACACCCGAGGAGCGGGTTGCCGCCGGAAAGCCCGAGACCGGTACGCTGCGTCTTTCCGCCGCCCAAAAAGGCAATCATGTCGAGATTGAAATACGGGATGACGGCCGCGGCATCGACCCGGAAAAAATTCGCCGCAAGGCCCTGGAACGTGGATTGATCGACGAAAGAACCGAGTTGAGTCGTGAGGAGGTCTACGATCTGCTTTTCATGCCCGGTTTCTCCACTGCCGACAAGGTCAGCGAAATTTCCGGACGTGGAGTGGGTATGGACGTGGTCAAGAGCAACATTTCCGCTCTTTCGGGTATGATCGATATCGACAGCCGGGTTGGCGAGGGGACCACCCTTTCCATCACTCTGCCGATTACCCTGGCCATTATCAAAGCTCTGATCATCCGGGTGCTTGACAACGAATTCGCGATTCCCATCACCTCCGTCATGGAAACACTGATGGTTGAGTCGGCCAGCCTGCGTACCATCGAAGGTCGCGAAGTGATTGAATTGAGGCAGAGTACTCTGCCGCTTGTACGGCTGAGTCGTCTGTTCAATTTCCCCGCTTCAGGGGAATCGGACCCCGACAATTTCTTTGTCGTAGTCGTAGGAATGGCCGAGAAGCGATTGGGCCTGGTCGTCGATGAGCTGCTGGGGCAGCAGGATGTGGTTATCAAGCCTCTCGGCAATATTCTCTCTTTCGTCAAGGGATTTGCCGGCGCAGCAGAGATGGGGAACCGCAAAACCATTCTGGTGCTCGATGTCGGCGGGTTGATGAGTGAATCGTTGCGGGGAGATATGGCTTCTCATGTATGAGCGGTTTTACGGGCTTCGTGAAAAACCGTTCAGTAAGACTCCGGACCCGCGCTTCCTGTACCTGGGGCGCGCTCACCGAGAAGCGCTGGCACGTCTTCTGTTTGCGGTGGAAGAGCGAGACCCCGCATTGCTGACAGGCGGAATCGGTTGCGGCAAGACCACTTTGTCACGGGCCTTGATGGATCAGCTGGATAGCTCTTTTAAAATTATTCTGCTGATCAATCCGCGTCTGAGTCCCCTGGAATTTTTACGAGCGCTGGCGCGGCATCTTGGGATCGAGGCACCTTCGGATTACAAAACCGATCTTCTGGAACAGATCGGCGAAAAGCTCTACCGGTTCTATCAGCAGCAGATCTGCCCGGTCCTGATTATCGACGAAGCGCAACTCATCCCGTACCGGGAGACCTTCGACGAAATCCGGTTGCTGACCAATTTTCAGCTCGATGACCGCAACCTCTTGAGTGTGATTCTTATGGGACAGCCGGAACTCCGCCGGCGTCTGGCACACCCGGTTTATGAACCGCTGAGGCAGCGAATCGGCATGCAATATGATCTCAAGGGTCTTGAGCGCGAAGATATCGACGCCTATCTTGATTTCCGCCTCGAAACAGCGGGGGGACAGAGTGGGCTTTTCCAGCCCGAGGCGGTCGATCGCATCTTCGCTTATTCGCAGGGCATTCCGCGCAAGATCAATCATGCCGCATCTCTTTGCCTGATTGAGGGCTTTGGTCGCGAAAGCAGAACCATCGACGCGGATATCGCAGAGGCTGTCATGGAAGAGCTGGCTCTTTTTGAATAATTCCGCAATAGATTCACCGGTGGGTGATTTGAATCTGAAAAGACATAAGGCGATGGCTTCATGATCGATCTTGCAGACATTCGAAAAAAAGCGCAGAAGGATAAAGGGGAGCAGGCTCCCGCCGGAAAGGATACGACTTCCGCTGAACTTGCCTCTGCTGCTTCCGGGGATATGGAGCGTCAGGAAAAAGACTCCGACAACGCCGTGCAGGGTGTCCCGGCGGTCCGGTCCGAGCCCCACGCCCCCCAGGTTCAGGTTGCTGAATCCGTCCAGAATTCAGCTGATGAGGTGGCAGCTGAAGGAGACCCTCTGGAACGACTTTTTGCGCAAATCGATGATCCGCGCCTTGCCACGGAGGAAGTCTATTTCAAAGGTCTCGGTGGCGGAGTTGACCAGAGCACTGAGACGCGTCGTGAATGGCTGACTTTTTCTCTTGGAAAAGAAGAATATGCGCTGGACATAGAGGGCGTGGTGGAGATCATCAAGCCGCGCTCGATATCACCGATCCCGCGGGTGCCCGGCTTCATCCTCGGCATTATGAGCCTGCGCGGGGTGATCCTGCCTGTTTTTGATCTCAAACAACGTCTTAAGCTCGGACAGGTCGAGGAAGATCCGTCCAACCGGGTTGTTATCTGTCAGGTGGGAGACCGGGTTGCCGGTCTGCTGGTTGATAATATTTCACAGGTTGTGCGTCTGACCGAGCGCAACATTGAACCACCGCCCTCTTTGATGCCGGACCTCGATGTGGAGTTGGTAGCAGGCGTAGGGCGATATCAGGGTCATTTTCTTATTTTGTTGAATTTGGGAGGCATTCTTGCCGCTGAATATTTCGGCGGGTAAGGAAAGGAGCATCTTGTGGCCAAGAAGAAGATACTGATCGTCGAGGATGAGGAAAGTCTTCTCAAGCTCGAAAGCATATTGTTGACCAGCAAGGGGTTCGAAGTGCGCGGCGTAACCAATGGGCGAAAAGCCCTTGAAGCCATTGAAGAGGATCGCCCCGACCTGGTACTGCTTGATATCATGCTGCCTGAAATGGATGGCTTCGAGGTCTGCCGGCACATCAAGCAGAATGCAGCGACCCGTCATATTCCTGTGATCATGCTCACTGCCAAGAAAACACGCGAGGACATGGACAAAGGCCGTGAGGTCGGTTGTGACTGTTACATCACTAAACCCTTCAAGTCGGCTATGGTGATCGAGACGATTCAGAGGTACTTGGCCAAATGAACTTTTCCGCCATGCAGAGCGACCCCAATGCCGTCGCTAAAGAAGCGCGGCGTAACGAAATCCAGTTGGCATGCTTCCGTGTCGGGGAGGAACTCTACGGCCTCGACATTATGAAGATTCGCGAAATCATCAAGCCGCAAAAGCTCACTCCCGTGCCCAAAGCCCCCCCCTTTATCGAAGGGGTGATCAATCTTCGCGGCGCCGTCATTCCCATTGTCGACCTGCGACGACGCTTCGGGCAGAAGATCGATGACGACAACCGCCGTGCCCGGGTCATCATCTGTTCTCTCAGCGGAAAAATCATTGGATTGATGGTGGATGAAGTGATCGAGGTGCGCAATTTTACCCGCCGCGAAATTCAGCCGGCACCGCAATTTCTCAAAGGGCGAGAAGCCGCCTTTTTTATCGGCGTGTGCCGGGTGCGCGGTGAACTGACGATGATTCTTGATCTGGAACGGATTCTGAGTTCGGATGAAAAAATTGACATTGAGCGCATCCGCCAGACCGGTTCTTCTTCCTGAACCCTGAACCTGTTGTGAAATAGTCCGCAATGGATGACTGATATGATTGAAAATGTGGAACCGATGCTGCGTTCTTCACGAGAAGAAGAGCGCATTGAAGCCCTGCGGCAGACCATTGAACGCAAACTCGACATTGACCCGGTGCTGATGACTGCGTTGCTGGGCGATAGCAGCTGGCGCGTGCGCAAAGAGGCGGTCGAGTATTATCTCACCGTTCGCGCGCCGATAAGAGATCACCGGGAAATCGTTGCGCTGCTGCACTCTGACGACAATGCCGGGCTGCGCAATGCCGCCATGGAAATTCTTGTGCGCCTCGGCTCCAGCGCCGTTCCCGCGTTGAAAGAGGAAATGGCCAGCGATGATCAGGATGTGCGTAAGTTCGTGGTCGATATCATGGGTGAGATCGGCGACGAAACCTGTATCGGCTCATTGATTCATGCCCTGCAGGATACCGATGCCAATGTGCGCACCGCCGCGGTCGAAAATCTCGGTAAGATCAAGGCGCGGGATGCGGTCCCGGCGTTGCTTGATGCTATGCGGGAGGATGACTTCGGATGGCGCTTTACGATCCTTGAAGCGTTGTGCTCCATCGGCGAACGCATCTCTGTGGGTCCCCTCGTACCATTTAAGAATGATCCCCTGCTGCGCAAGGCTCTGTTCGATTGCCTGGGAAGGGTCGGCGACCTCGACGCCATAGATCTGCTGATTGAAGGTCTCAATGACTCCCCCCGCAAGACCCGAGAAGCGGCCGTTGTCGGCCTGGCCCGGCTCGGTGAGAACTATCCTGCAGAGGTCACTGCTGCTTTGAATGCCCTCCGCGACCGCGGAGTTGCACGCCCACTGGCTGACTTGCTGGAAAATCGCGACCAGGCAGTGCGGATGGCCGCCGTTGAGGTGCTGGGTCTCATTGGGGATGGCTCGGTTGCCGAACGCATGCTGCCTCTCCTTGCGGATGAAGTCTGTGCTCAGACAGTTCTGCAGGCGTTGAACAATTTTGGGGATGATGTTCTGTGCGATATGGTTTCGCGCAATCTGGGCCGTGACGCCGATCAGGATATTTATCTTGTCTACCTCGCCGGCACCGGTCGTTGCGCCGCTGTCGCGGAGCGTATCATCAGCGGCCTGACCCAGAATGATGAGCAGATGCGCATGGTGACCGCCCGTTCCCTGGCGGACATCGGGGGCCCGGAGTGTGTCGCCCCCCTTGTTGATGCGCTACGGGTTTCTTCCCCCGATCTGATGGAAGTGATTGTTGACGCGCTGAGCAAGGTTGGGACACGCTTTCCCGATCCGGTTTTCCAAGCCGCCGCTGCTCTGACCGACGACAGTCGTGATGCTATTCGAGCCGGTGCAGTCCAGATTATTGGACGACTGGGCGGTCCTGAGTGCCATGCGCGTCTTTCTCTGGCCTTTAA
>Ga0163223_100658_pt1 | contig 10502 bp, 9 predicted proteins | sample MSEWel2016_02_17_2_FD_113147 | JGI IMG/M metagenome (GOLD analysis project Ga0163223, IMG submission 113147) | Subsurface microbial communities from deep shales in West Virginia, USA - MSEEL Well Study Marcellus 5H_2016_02_17 ...
ACTTTCCACCTTCGGCAGCAGGACGCCGATCACACCGGCGTGCCGCGCGCAGAGGGCTAGGTCTGCGGCCTGTTCGGCGTGGGTCGGCGCATTGATGCGAACCAGCACGCGGGCCTGCGGATGGGTATGGAGAAACTCGTCGAGATTGGCGCGCGCCTCGCTCTTCTGGCTCTCGGCGACCGCATCCTCGAGGTCGACGATCACCGCGTCGGCACCGGTCGCCAGTGCCTTGGGAATACGCTCGGGGCGGGTCGCCGGGACGAACAGAGCGGTGCGGATGATGGCAGATGTCATGCTGCGTTCCTTCTCGAATCGATTACTAGCACGGCGGTTTACACCGCGCCCTGCTCATGCAAGCGCTGGATATCACCGGCCGCATAGCCCAGCTCGGCGAGCAGCGCATCGGTGTGCTGGCCCAGCGCGGGGATCGGGTCCATACGCGGCTCAAAAGCGGTATTGCGTCCTGGAGGCAGTAACGCAGGTAACTTGCCGGACGGGCTGTCCACCTCGCTCCAGCGCTGGCGGGCCTGAAGCTGCGGGTGCGCCCAGACGCCGGCCAGGTCGTTGACGTGGGCGTTGGCGATCGGTGCGTTGTCCAGACGAGCGATCACCTCTTCGGCGGTTAGCCTGGAGAACGCCTCGACGATGATGGCGCGCAGCTCGGCACGATTTTCCGAGCGCTTGGAATTCGCCGAGAAACGCTCGTCCTGGGCCAGTTCCGGCTGCAGCAGTACCTTCTCGCAGAACAGCAGCCATTCGCGCTCGTTCTGCAGGCCGAGCATTACGGTGCCGCCGTCGCCGGTGGGGAACGGTCCGTAGGGGTAAATGGTGGCGTGGGCGGCACCGGCACGCGGCGGCGGTGTGGCGCCCTGATAAGCGTAGTACAGCGGGTAGCCCATCCACTCGACGAGACTTTCCAGCATGGAGACGTCGATGCGGCTGCCCTTGCCGGTCTTGTCGCGCAGCATCAGCGCGGAAAGCACGCCGGTGTAGGCGTACATGCCAGCGGCGATGTCGGCGATGGAGCAACCGGCCTTGGCCATCTCAGTCTCACCCGGCCCGCCGGTGACGGAAAGAAAGCCACCCTCGGACTGGATCAGCAGGTCGTAAGCCTTCTTCTGTTCGTAGGGCCCGCCCTCGCCGTAGCCGGAAATGTCGCAGACGATCAGCCGCGGGAAGCGTTCGTGTAGCTGCTCGAAGGACAGGCCCATACGCGCAGCGGCACCCGGCGCAAGGTTCTGTACCAGCACGTCGGCGCCTGCCAGCAACTGATCAAGGACTTGCCCAGCGGCGTCCTGTTTGACGTCCAGCGTCAGGCTTTCCTTGGAGCGGTTGGTCCAGACGAAATGTGAAGCCAGACCGTCGACGCGCTCGTCATAGCCCCGGGCAAAATCGCCAGAGCCGGGCCGCTCGACCTTGATCACGCGGGCACCGAGATCGGCCAGCTGACGCGTACAGAACGGCGCGGCAATAGCGTGTTCGAGGCTGACCACGGTGATGCCGTCGAGCGGGCGGGGTTTGGTGGTTATGTCGTTCATTTCGTTTTCCTGCAATTCGGTTCAGGCCAGACGGTGCGTTCGCGCGCCAGGCTTTGTAGGAGCGAGCTTGCTCACGAACACTTCGGCGATAATTCGCGACCAAGGTCGCTCCTACGGGTTGTTTCCCTTTTCGTCTTTCGCCGTCCTGGTGGGCTGAAGCGGAACGCCGCCCGGTCCACCCTACGAGTTGCCTTCAGGACTTGATCCAGTCCGTAGGGTGGGCTTCAGCCCACCAGCTATCGCAATCAGCGGAAAACGTTCAGATCGTCGATCTCACGCAGCCCCCACACCAGCTCGATCAAAGCATCCGCCTCATCCGCACTGCGCGCACCGGAGAACTGCACCAGCCGGCGGAACTTGTCCTCCAGCTCGGCGCGGCTCAGGGTATTGCCCGGATCGCCCTTGGGCTCGTCGATGGCGCCGTGCAGCGTGCGGCCGTTGGTGGTGGTTACCTCGACGCGGCCCAGCCAGCGCGCCGGATAGGCGTCATCCACCTCAGAATCGAGCGTCATCGAGACCTTGTCGCGGAACTGGCCAACACGCGGGTCGGTAAGGGCGTGGGTATGGAATTCGGTCAGCCCGGCCTTGCCATACAGAGCGATCAGGCCCAGCACCGTGCCCATGGAGAACTTGGCCTGGTGCACGGTCTGCGGAACGACCACGCGGCCCAGCACGTCGATGGCGCCCTGATGCACGTGGGTGGTGACGCTAGCGATGTCATCGGCGCTGAGCCCTTCGCGCTGCATCAGGTCCAGTAGCGCATCGGCGGCCGGATGGGTATGGCGGCACGAGGCATGGAACTTGAACGAGGTTTCCGCCAGCGCCCAGCGGCTGCCGAGGCGATCGGAGAGCGCACTCGGATTGGCGTCCTTCGACATCCCGGCGGCCATGCCCTGCTCACCTTCGAGAATATTCTGCGCGCCGGTCAGTCCCTCGGCGGTCAGGTAGGCCGCAAGCAGGCCATCGGCGGCAGCCTTCGCGGTGTGCAGCTGCTTGGAGTCGGCGGCATCACGGAGGAATTCCCACAAGCCAGCGGCCTGGGTGCCGGCACTGCCCAGCAGATTGGTGAACTGCTTCTGATCGAAATCCATCAGCTTGCCCACTGCCACGGCGGCGGCCAAGGTGCCGACGGTCGCGGTGGTGTGGAAGATGCGGTAATGCGAGCGGCCAAGGAATTCGCCGATGCGAATGCCCGCCTCGTAGCCGGCGACCGAAGCAACCAACAGGTCGCGGCCGGACTTGCCGAGGTCTTGCGCAGCTGCGAGTGCGGCCGGGAATACCACGGTAGCCGGGTGCAACACCGAGCTGTTGTGCAGGTCATCCTGCTCCACCAGGTGCGAGCTGGCACCGTTCACCAGCGCGGCGAAATAGGCGGAGCTGCTACTACGGTTGACGAAGATGTGCGACGCACCGGACGCCGGACCCATCGTCTGCGCATAGCGTTCGAATAGCGGGATCGGGTGCGAGCCGGCGCTGGCCAGAGCGGAGCCGAGCCAGTCGAGGAAAAGGTCTTCGGTGCGGGCGAGCACCGCGTCGGGGGTCTGCTCGTAGTGCAGCCCGGCGAGAAATTCGGTCAGCGCTTGGGTGTGCTGGCTCATGCTGTCGGCTCCAATGGATTGGATAATTCGATGAGGTTCAGGTCCGGGTCCCGCAAATAGACGGAGCGGATCGGCCCGGTGGCGCCGGTCCGCTGCACCGGGCCTTCGAGAATGGCCACGCCCTGCTGCTCGAGGTGCGCGATGACCGCCTCCAGCGGCGTGGCGACGATGAAGCAGAGGTCAGCCGAGCCCGGCGTCGGACGCTCGGCCTTGGGCTCGAATTCACGCCCAGCCTGGTGCAGGTTGATCTTCTGCCTTCCAAACGCCAGCGCCTTGCGCCCCTCGCCGAAGGTCACCGGCTGCATGCCGAGCACGCGGGTGTAGAAGTCCGTCGTGACGTCGAGGTCGGCGACGGTTAGCACCAAGTGGTCGAGGTGGTCGATGTGCATGGCGTCTCTCCTTTCGCTCCTTTGGTGGGCTGAAGCCCACCCTACAGTCCAGCGGTAGGGTGGGAGCGTTTAAAAAGAGCGCGGCAGCTCGAGCAAGTGCTCGGCCACGTACGACAGGATCAGGTTGGTGGAGATCGGCGCCACCTGATACAGCCGGGTCTCGCGGAACTTGCGCTCGACGTCGTATTCGTTGGCGAAGCCGAAACCGCCGTGGGTCTGCAGGCAGGCGTTTGCCGCTTCCCAGGACGCCTTGGCCGCCAAGTACTTGGCCATGTTGGCTGCGGCACCAGCATTGCGGCCGGCGTCGTATTCCTCGCAGGCGCGCCAACGCATCAGGTCCGCCGCTTCCAGCTCGATGTGTGACTCGGCAATCGGGAACTGCACACCCTGGTTTTGGCCGATGGGCCGGCCGAACACCACGCGGTCTCGGGCGTACTGGGCGGATTTCTCGGTGAACCAGCGGCCGTCGCCGATGCACTCGGCGGCGATCAAGGTGCGTTCGGCATTGAGGCCGTCGAGGATGTAGCGGAAGCCCTTGCCCTCTTCGCCGATCAGGCTGCTGGCCGGAATCTCCAGGTTGTCGAAGAACAGCTCGTTGGTCTCGTGGTTGACCATGTTGGCGATCGGCTGCACGGTCAGGCCGTTACCGATGGCTTCGCGCAGGTCAACGAGGAAGATCGACATGCCGTCAGCCTTGCGCTGCACTTCGGCCAGCGGCGTGGTGCGCGCCAGCAGGATCATCAGGTCGGAATGCTGGATGCGCGAGATCCACACCTTCTGGCCATTGATGACGTACTTGTCGCCCTGCTTGACGGCGGTGGTCTTGATCTTGGTGGTGTCGGTGCCAGTGGTCGGCTCGGTCACGCCCATGGACTGCAGGCGCAGTTCGCCGCTGGCCAGCTTCGGCAGGTAGTAGCGCTTCTGTTCCTCGCTGCCGTTCCGCAGCAGGGTGAACATGTTGTACATCTGCCCGTGCACGGTGCCGGAGTTGCCGCCGCAACGGTTCACTTCTTCAAGGATGATCGAGGCTTCGGCCAGCCCCAGACCCGAGCCGCCGTACTCTTCCGGGATCATCGCCGACAGCCAACCAGCTTCGGTCAGCGCCTTGACGAAGGCTTCGGGGAAGCCCTTTTCCTCGTCGATCTTGCGCCAGTACTCGGCGGGGAACTCGGCGCAGAGGGCGCGTACGCCTTCCCGGATGGCGTTGTATTCGTCGTTCAGGTACGGGTTCATGTTTCTGGTTCCTCGAATCTTCATGTACGGGTGGCGGTTTTCCCCTCACCCCTACCCTCTCCCCTGAGGGGAGAGGGGGTTGGTCTGTGCTTGCTCTTCGGTTACGCAGCCCGGCGACCCGCTTCAAGGGAGGGCTCGATCTGCGTAGTCAAAGGGCTCAGCGGCAGTGGCAACCCCTCAATCTGTCCCTTCTCCTCTCGGGTGAGAGGGATAGGGTGAGGGGCCGCCGCCACCTACCTCACTAAAATTCCACTTCGGCTTTCTGCGCCAGGCCGTTGTGGTCCCCGGCCCAGAGTTCGGCCTTGCCCGGCGCGACGGTGCGGCCACCGACCTCGAACGGCTGCGGCGCGATCAGCGGGCGCAGGCCGCGATAGGCGAAGCGCCGGGGACGCATATCGAGATTGGCGCGGCAGAACGCACGCAGATTGAGGGTGGCGATCAGAGGGCCGTGCACCACCAGCCCCGAATAGCCTTCGGTTTCGGTGACGTAAGGCCAGTCGTAGTGGATGCGGTGGCCGTTGAAGGTGACGGCGGAATAACGAAACAGCAGCGTCGGGGTCGGTGTTACCGCTTCGCGCCAGTCACCGGCGACCATCGGTTCGCCGCTGACGGTTTTCGGCGGGCTGGGCTCGCGGTAGACGATGTCCTGTTCTTCACGAATCGCCAGGCGGCCGTCCTGCCGATCCTCGTGCTGCACGGTGACGAACAGCAGCGCGCCGGTGCGGCCGTGCTTCTCCTCGATGTGCTTGATGGTCGAAACGCGAGTCGCCTCACCGCCGGCCCGCAAAGGCTCGAAGAACTCCACGCGGCCACCGGCCCACATGCGGTTGCGATTGTCAGCCGGCGGCAGGAAGCCACCACGCGCCGGATGGCCGTCTTCACCCAGCCCGCTTTCGGCGACCGCATCCTGAAAGAAGCACCACTGCCAGAGCGGCGGCAGCGGCTCGCCATGGGCCGGCGTCGGTTCGCCGAGCGTCGCGGCGATACGCTTGAGCATATTGCGGCTGAGCTGGTCATGGGTTTCTTCGGTGCGGCCAATCCAGGCTGATAGGTCGGTCATCGCGAGCTTCCGGCTGTGTTGTTTTGCCGCAGGATGCAACGAAGCCGGCGTTCCGAGAATTTGTATTTACCGACACCGGCGTTCGGCTATCCTGAACGCCGTCTCACCTCATACCAACCCGTAGGAGCGAGCTCGCTCGCGAATCGCAGCCACACAAAGCATCACCAGGGACACGGCGTCCCTGGCTTTTACAGACTCCAGGAATTCCGCATGCACTTCGATCTGGCCGATCTGCGCCTCTTCATTCACATCGCCGAATCCCCGAGCCTGACCCAGGGTGCACGCCGTGCGCATCTCTCGCCAGCGGCCGCCAGCGCACGGATCAAGGCCCTGGAAAGCCAGCTCGACAGCCGCCTGCTGTACCGTGACAGCCGCGGCGTGGAGCTGACGCCGGCAGGCAACCGGTTGCTGCAACACGCGCGGCTGATCATGCGCCAGGTCGATTACCTGAAGAGTGAATTCACCGAATACGGCGCGGACAATGCCGGGCACATCCGCATCTTCGCCAACACCACGGCGGTAACCGAATTCCTGCCCGAGGTGCTGGCGGGCTTTCTGGCCCAGCGCCCCGGCGTCACCGTCGATCTGCAGGAGCGCCTCAGTCGCGACATCGTTCGCGGCGTGCTCGATGGCAGCACAGACATGGGCATCATCGCCGGCCCGGTACGGGCACAAGGCCTGCAGGTGCTGCACTTCAGCACCGATCGCCTACTGTTGGCAGTGCCAGTCGGCCATCCGCTGGCGACCGAAAAGCGTGTCAGCCTGCGCCAGACGCTGGCCTACCAGCACATCGGTCTGCACGAGGGCAGCACCCTGCTGACCTTTCTGCGCAACCAGGTGGAAAAGCTCGGCGGCAACCTGTCGCTGCGCATCCAGCTGTCCAGCTTCGAGGCGGTGTGCCGGATGATCGAGGCCGGTGTCGGCATCGGCATAATTCCCGAGTCCGCCGCGATCCGGCACAGTCGCACGATGCAGCTGGCGACGGTGGAGCTGGACGAGCCCTGGGCGGTGCGCGAACGCAGCATTCTGGTGCGCGATCTGGAGGCGTTGCCGGGTAGCGTTCGCGCCCTGATCGCAACACTCCTACCGGGACAAAACGGAAAGCTTGAGCCAAGCTGAACGCTTATATGGGCGGAGCCGCTCAGCCGTAACGGCTTTGCTGGACGCTGGAGTCGGCACGTTGAAGCAGCAAGCCGCGCTGACAGGCTTCACTGGAGATTGCCGGGCGTTTTGAATCCTCAGCGCAAACTGCTGCCCAAACCGCATACGCTGAACGCAACGGTGATGCAGGTTGTCACCCGTTCTGGATGCTTTAACGGTTAGCCGCTTCTAGTCGATCGGCTCGTCACCCAGACCATTTGCATAAGGTTGTTCGCCATGACGTCGTTATTAGCCCCCATCAGTTCACTGCTGGGTGGCGTTGCATTACTACTGCTCGGCCACGGCTTGCTGAATACGCTGCTAACGCTTCGCGGCATCGCCGAGGGCTACTCCACCGGGATGATCGGCCTGCTGATGTCGGGTTACTTCGCTGGCTTTCTCGTCGGCACCTGGCTCGCCCCGTCATTGATCCGACGTGTCGGCCATATCCGCACCTTCGCTTTTTACGCCGCACTGGCAGCGATCGCCGTGCTGCTACACGTGATGATCGTCAACCCCTGGGTATGGCTGATGTTGCGCGTACTTTACGGTGTCGCGCTGGTCACGCTGTACATGGTCATCGAGAGTTGGCTCAACGCCCAGGTCAGCGGTGAAAAACGCGGCCAGGTATTCGCTCTGTACATGGCAGTCAACCTCGGCTCGCTGGCGGCTGCTCAGCAATTGCTGAGCCTCGATAGCCCGATGAATTTCACCCTGTTCGCTCTGGCCGCCATTCTTATCTGCGCCGCGCTGATGCCGATCACGCTGACCCGCCAGGCGCAGCCCGCACAGCCCGACATGCCGGCGACCGACTTGCTGCAACTGGCTCGAATCGCCCCGCTCCCCTTGATGGCTGCGGGAATTTCGGGCCTGACCCTCGGCGGTTTCTGGGGCCTGGCGCCTGTCTACGCTTCGCAGAGCGGCTTCGATGCGTCCGGCGTGGGTCTGCTGATGAGTATCACCATCCTCGGCGGCGCCGTTCTGCAGTGGCCCATCGGGCTGTTTTCCGACAAGCATGACCGTCGCCTGGTGATGCTCTGGGTCGTAGCGATCGCGGCAGTCCTTGGCGGCCTGATTACACCGCTGTCATCCGGCCCGTTGATGCTGGGCATGATGTTTCTCTGGGGCGGTCTGGCTTTCTCGATCTATTCCATCGCCGTGGCGCAGATGGTCGACCAGTTGCATCCGGACGAAATTCTGTCCGGCTCCAGCGGCCTGCTGCTGGCCAACGGTTTCGGCGCCGCCTTCGGTCCGGTGGTCGCCGGCGGCCTGATGAGCGTTCTCGGCCCCAAAGCCCTGCCGGTGTTCTTCGCCGTCACGCTGGCGTTTCTCGCCATCTATTCCTACTTCCGCTCTCGCCGGGTAATCGATCTGGTCACCGAGCCGCATGGCCCCTTCACGCCGATGCTGCGTACCAGCCATACGGTGCTGGAGCTGATGCCCGATACGCCTGAAGGCGATAGCACGGAAACCCCGGCCACCGAGCCGGAAGCCGACGACGGCGTGCCCAACGATACAATCGTCGAGCAGCGCACAGGCACGCACTGACACGCCTGAGCGGCGCCTAGAAATCCACCTTCCCGCGCCCGGCCTTGATCGCGGCGCGTTTGCTCTTGCCCTCGAGGCGTCGTTTTTTCGACCCCAGCGTCGGCCGTGTCGGCCGCCGCGCCTTTTCGACTTTCGCCACGCTGCGAATCAGTTCGGCCAATCGCTCGAGCGCATCGGCGCGGTTCTGTTCCTGAGTGCGGTATTGCTGGGCCTTGATCACGATCACACCGTCGCTGGTGATGCGGCTGTCACGCAGCGCCAGCAGGCGCTCCTTATAGAACGACGGCAAGGAAGACGCGTTGATGTCGAAGCGCAGATGCAGCGCGCTGGAAACCTTGTTGACGTTCTGGCCGCCAGCACCCTGGGCGCGAATAGCGGTCAGCTCGATCTCGCTGTCAGGTAGCTGCACGCTATTGGATATGTCGAGCATCGGCCCTTCATGAATCAAAAATGAACAAGCATTGTCCACGAGCCGGGCGGCGTAGACACGTTTTTATATGATTTCGAGCCGCTACAGGCGAGTCGGTTCAGCTACTGTAGCCCGCTCGCAACAGATGGATTTCTGCATGGACTCGATTACCCAGGCCCTTCTCGGCGCTACCGTTCACGCATCCCTGCTCGGTCGCTGGCAAGGACGTAAAGCCCTGCTGTACGGCGCGGTACTCGGCACGCTACCCGACCTCGACGTGGTAATCGACTACGGTGACGCAGTCGCCGACATGACCTATCACCGCGGCTTCAGCCATTCGCTGTTCGTGCTCAGCCTGCTTGCCGTAGCGCTGGCCTGGCTGGCTCGACGAATACGGCCGAACCCGAATTACACCGGCATGCGGCTGTTTTTCGCGCTCTGGCTGGTGCTGATAACCCACGTCCTGCTGGATGCATTCACCAGTTACGGTACTCAACTGTTCTGGCCCCTGACACCATCACCGGCGGCCTGGTCTAGCGTCTTCATCATCGACCCTTTGTACAGCGTGCCTTTGCTGCTTGCTGTGCTTGCCGGAGCCATATTCGGCTTGCAGGGGCGCAGCGTCCGCGCGCCAGCGCTCGCACTGATCGTGTCATCGCTGTATCTGGGGTTCACCCTGGCGGGAAAACAGATGGCCGAGCGACAAGTCGAGGCTGCGATGGCCAGCAACGGCATCGAAAACGCACGGGTATTCACCACGCCCACGCCCTTCAACAGCCTCCTGTGGCGGGTCATTCTGGTGGACGGCGACGTCTACTACGAGACGCTGGTCAGTTGGTTCGACGAGACGCCGCCGCAACTGGTGCGCATCCAGCGCGGAGAACGCCTCGCCACGCATCTCACGAACTCGCCGCAACACACCCGCTTGCAGTGGTTTACCGGAGGCGTGCTGCGTTATGACGAGATCGACGGCCAGATTCTGGTTACCGACCTGCGCCTTGGCATGACCGGTTTCCACCCCTTCCGTTTTGCCCTGGCCGAGCACAACGGCGATGACTGGCAGCTGATCACGCATGTCGAGCGGCTGCCCGCTGAGCGTGGTGACATGGATCGCCTGAAGCAGATCTGGCAGCGTATCTGGCAACAGGAGCCGGGACTGCCACTCGCCGAGTGGGCGGCTGATCTCAACGCGCGCTAGCCCGACGATTCTTGTGCCAACGGCCAAAACCGTAGAGCAAGGCGCCAAGCGCCATCAACAATCCTGCTCGCAGCCAGGTGCCCGCGCCCTGCTGCGAAAGCAGTACCAGACAGGAGCCGATCGCCAGTATCGGCAGTAGCGTAGGCGTACGGAAGTGCGGCGCGGCCACATGATCCCTGCGCAGCACCAGCACCGCCACGTTGGTGCTCATGAACACGAACAACAGCAACAGCACCACGGTTTCGGCCAGCGCCGCCAGCGTACCGGTCACGGTGAGAATCATTGCCAGCAAGGTGGTGACGATGATCGCCAACCAGGGCGTACGTCGCTCGGGTAGCACGCGAGTCAACATTGACGGCAGCAGTCCCTCATCGGCCATGCCGTAGGCC
>Ga0163223_100659_pt1 | contig 10487 bp, 7 predicted proteins | sample MSEWel2016_02_17_2_FD_113147 | JGI IMG/M metagenome (GOLD analysis project Ga0163223, IMG submission 113147) | Subsurface microbial communities from deep shales in West Virginia, USA - MSEEL Well Study Marcellus 5H_2016_02_17 ...
TTCATGGGAACCGAAGCTTATGAAAACTTGAGTCCGGAAATGATGCGGATGTTTGAAAACATGAAAGAGCAGAACCGTCAGGCAGTCAATAAACGATCTGGTCAGTCTAGCCAAGCGCCACCTGCGAAAAGCATCATATTGAGTGATGACGAGTATGGAAAATATTAACACCGCTAACAAACGTAAGTAAGGGCCTAAACTATATTAACCTGGAGAAATCGAATGGATGAAATGAGACAGCAAATTATAAATAAAGATAAAGCTTGGCTGGTATCAACCCTGAACAGCGCCGGGGATGCTATCATCACTTGCAATATGGATGACCGCATGGATTTTGCCAATGCCGAAGCATTGAATATACTTGGCTTGAGTCTAGCAGAAATTTTGGATAAGCCTTTTTTGGAGGTTTTTAAACTATTTCGGGATGGGCAGGATATGCCGATCCAGTTCTGGACAAATGCCAAAAAGGGAGAAATGGCGGATAGTGTTGGTTTACCAGGACGATCCTATTATTTAAAATCGGATGGTACAAAGTGCTATCTGTCGGCCCGATTGTCCCCGCTTCTTTCGGATAGTGGGGATTATATAGGAAGGGTAGTCGTATTTCGGGATATCTCCAGAATTATCGAGGCCGAAATAACCATTAAAAACGAGCGCAATAATTTGAAAACGATGTTTGATCTGTTGCCAACCAGTATGCTGGTTGTCGATGAGAAGCTGTTAATAACCCGGGCTAATCGGGCCTTTTTTAAAACCTTTAATCTTGACATGAAAAATGTTATTGGCAGGCAATTCGGCGATGCGTTGGGATGCGTTTTCAGTTTTAATGGGGGGTGTGGTTATTCCAAGAATTGTGAATTTTGCCATTTTAGAAAAATAGTGACCCGCGTTTTGGAAGAAAAGAAAATAATCAGAGACAGATCCATTAAAGTGAATTTTATAAACCATGGGATCAAAGATACCCGGTATTTAAATTTGAGTGTGATGCCAATAATCTCAGCCAATTATTCCGAGTATATCATCACTCTGGAAGATATGACTGAACAGTATTATTATGAGAAAGGTTTAAAAGAAGCGCGGGAAGCCAGCCTCTCTATTTTAGATAGTTTGCCGGTCATGATTTACCGTATTGATCGTGATCAACGCTGTGATTTTATTAATCAAACGTTTAAAGCTTTCATGAATATATCCCGAGACTTTTTTTTGAAGAACCTGAAAAGTCATATGAAAACTGACGATCATCAACGCTTTATCAATACGTTAAAACGTTCCCTAAAAGAAAAATGCAACTTTAATATTGAACTAGAACTATTAGCACCAAACAATACCTATCGTATCTTTCGAGGCATGGGGCGACCTTTTTACGATAAAAATCAAGAATATGCAGGGATGATTGGGTTATTTTTAGACATTCACGATGAACGCTTTGCAGAAGAGCTTTTTACTAAGAGTCAGAAAAAATATTTTTCGCTGTTTAAATACATGGACAGTAGCATCTCATACTTTAAAGCCCTTTACGACAATGACCGAAACCTAATTGATGCGGAACTGGTGGAGATGAATCTGGCAACTGAAGAATTGTTTGGTGTCAATCGGGATGAGGTAATCGGCCACAAATTGTCAGAAATGGGATTTCTTGAAACCAAAGAAAGCTTGGGACTTTTTAAAAGATTCCGAGAGGTTCTCACCCATGGCGAAAATATACCACTTGAAGAGTATTATATGATTCGCCTTGAAAAATGGGTGGAAGGCTCAATATACAGTCCAGAATCTGGTTATGTGGCGGTTCTTGCTTCAGATGTTGATCAAAAGAAAAAAACCGAAATAAAACTTAAGCAAGCAATTGAACGATCGGAAGAAGCTAATCGGGCCAAAAGTGAGTTTTTAGCAAATATGAGCCATGAAATTCGGACGCCACTTAATGGCATTGTCGGGATGATTGATCTCACTGCTTTAGAACCCCTTTCTGAGGAACAAAAGGATAATCTGAGAACTGCCAAAGGATGTGTGGCGTCGCTGATTGCGATTATCAATGATATATTAGATTTTGCAAAAATTGAAGCTGGAAAATTGATGCTTAATCCAATGAGTTTTAATTTGATGTCTTTTGTTGAATCGACAGTCAAAACGCACAAAAAACATGCCCTTGAAAAATATCTGGATTTGACCGTCAATTATGAGAACATTATCTCAAATTTTGTTATCAGTGACAGCATGCGGCTCAAACAAATTCTAAATAATTTGATCAGCAATGCCATAAAATTCACTAATCAAGGATCAGTTACAATCACAGTCAGCCAAGAACCGTTGCCGGGTAAAACGGATCAAATTGTCCAGAAAATCACGATAGCTGATACCGGGATAGGAATCGATGAAAAAGACTATCCGATGCTGTTTCAGAGCTTTACTCAGATTGATGGCTCCTATACCCGGGAATATGGCGGAACAGGATTAGGTCTGGTGATTACAAAGCAACTCCTGGAAATGATGGGGGGAGAGGTAAGGTTCATCAGTCAGCTCGGAGTAGGGAGCACCTTTTCCGTTATTCTACCGATGATCATCACCAAAAAATCCGGTGAAACAGACGTCGAAACGGATGGGGAGGATAGTTTCGCGGGAAGTCGGATTTTGCTCGTTGAAGATGATCAGGTCAATCAAATCGTGATTGCAAAAATGCTTGAAAGTTTCGGTGCTGTGGTTGATGTGGCGGGAAACGGTGTTGAGGGTGTAAAAGCGGCTTCGAAAAATAATTATGATATTATTTTTATGGATGGGCAGATGCCTGTAATGGATGGAATTAAAGCGACCAAGTTGATTCGAGGGACGGAAACAACAACAGAGCCCTATTTTAAGTCTAATGAACTGGAAGAGTCTCTTAATCGAGAAACGCCAATAGTTGCTTTAACTGCCTTTGCGCTAAAAGGAGATGAAGCTATTTTTAAAGCAAGTGGAATGGATGACTATTTGTCTAAACCATTGGATCGACACCAAATGCAGCAGCTCTTAAAAAAATACCTTGGCCATTTGAAAGTAACCGCTCCAAAGCGATCTGTGGTAAATTTAGGTAGCTATTACGAGAAAGAGTGGGATATCAGCAAATCTAATTCGACAGAGCATTTAACTCCGGGCGAAAAAGAAAAGTGGGAAGTGACTCAAAAGATTGAAAGTCTTGAGCAGCTGTTGGCGCAGGAAAACCTGATCCTGATGGAAGTCATTGCCCATCAATTAAAAGGAATATTTGAAGAAATGAATATCGAGGTATTAAAAAACCTTGTTTTTAAAATAGAGTTGGAAATCAGAAAGGAGCGATTAGAAAAGGTGTCGGGATATTTAGAGCAGATCAGAGAAATCTGGCGGATGCATGTGCTAACGTAAGGGGGAGTGTATGAGATGAAGCGAATTTTAATTGTAGAAGATGATTTGATCAGCCGAAAATTTTTATCTAAATTCATGAACCGATACGGAGATTGCGATTTGGTAGTGGATGGCCTTGAAGCTATCGATGCCTATCTTTTAGCGACGAAAGAAGGCGTACCTTATGATCTGATCTGCCTTGATGTGATGATGCCTAAAATTGATGGGATTCAGGTGCTAAAAACCATCCGCGATTTGGAAAAACAAAATGGTGTTAACGATAATGAAAAGTGTAAAATAGTCATGACTACCGTATTGGGGGAAATCCTGACGGTCCAGTCAGCTTTTGATTTTGGCTGCAATGCCTATGCATCAAAACCCCTAGATATTGCAAAATTGACTGAAGTGCTAGGAAAAATCGGATTCATAGAAGAGCGGCTTTAAATCAGGAGGAGAGTATCTTTTTATCAACCTGATCAAGAAAAAAACCGTAATCTCAGAAGAGACTGCGGTTTGATTTTTATAAGGTTTTAGCATAAGCACCAATTTTTTTATCAACGTTTGAAATATGTTTAGTTAGCCAATTTACAATCATCTGGTTAGCACTGATTATCAAGGTAACGTTTCCTCCGGATTCGTTGAAATCCTTTTTGAGTTTAGCTAATTCTTCGATAAATCCATGATGTAATTTTTTTTGTTCATCGATGCCCGGATAGTTTATTTTGGTCATATAGGCTTCTTCATCTTTAAAATGTTGTTTGGTATAATCATCAAGAAAATCAAACATCTGAGCAATAACTTCCTTGGATTTTCCGGTTTTTCCGGCTTCAAAAAGTTGATCCGCTTTTTCAAACCAAATTTTATGTTGTGCATCAATGTTTTCTACACCAACTGATAATGCTGGTGTCCATACAATAGCCATAATTGTTCTCCATTCTAAATAAGATTTATTCCATTATAGACTTTTTCTTCTTGACTGACAAGAAAATTTTTAAATTAGCGAATTTGCTGGTGTAAATCGACTCTTAATTCCGACAAAGCGTGGGTATCTCCTATGAAATTCAGTATTTACTTTAGCCGCTGGCTGGGGTAAACTAGTTTAAGGTTTCGCCTGTTAGTCTGTCAGAAAGGCAAGGGGAGAAACAATGAAAACAGGATAGAGGATGTGAAAAATGATTCAAATCACCGAAAAAGAATTTGCCATGTTAACGGAATATATTCATTGTGAATATGGCATCGAGCTAAAGAAAGAAAAACAACTCCTACTTATGGGTCGGCTTCACAAGCTACTTGTCGAGTTGGGGTTTGATAGCTTTACAGACTATTATCATTATTTGATTTCTGATAAAACGGGTGAAGCCAGTTCAGTGTTAATCGATAAGGTTTCAACAAACCATACTTTTTTTATGAGAGAACCAGAGCACTTTGAGTATTTTAAAAATACGGTGCTGCCCAATTTGAAGATAAAAAAAGAAGAACAGAACAACCGCGATATTCGGCTTTGGTGTGCAGCCAGTTCTACGGGCGAAGAGCCCTATACTTTGGCAATGCTTATGGCTGACTATTTTGGATCAAGTGCCCATCACTGGGACAAAAAGCTACTGGCAACGGACATTTCAAATAAGGTATTGGATGTAGCTAAAAAAGGGATCTATGATAAAGAGCGTCTTCAGGTGTTGCCACCTAACTGGAAATTAAGGTATTTCAAGAACTATGATAGCAGTCAAATGGTGGTGGTGGATGAAATCAAAAAAGAAGTCATTTTTCGACGGTTTAACCTGATGACCCCCAACTTTGTTTTTAAGAAGAAATTTGATGTTATATTTTGTAGAAATGTCATGATATATTTTGATCAGACGACAAAGGATCGACTGGTTGAGAAAATGTACAATTATACAGAACCAGGGGGGTATTTATTCATCGGTCTCGCAGAATCACTTAATCTTAAACAGACGAATTATAAATTTATTATGCCTGCTGTGTATCAAAAGCCGTATTAAGTTTTAGCGGTATAAAAACATGATAATTAACCAGAAGGAGAAATGGCTTAATGGAAGATCTAATAAAAACGGAAACTGGAAATCAGATAAAAAAAAGATATCGTTTAAAAAATCATCTTTTGCCTCAATCGGAAAGGATGGATTGGCCGTCTTATCTGACGATTGACCGGAGTGTCAAGCCAAAAAAGAAAACGGTTTTGGAACTCACGCATGAAGCGCTGCTTAAAGTTTATGGTGCATCAGGAGTGTTGGTTGATAAGATCGGGAATATTCGCTATGTTTATGGACATACCGGGCTTTTTCTGGAACCTGCGCAAGGTTATTCCGGTGCAACCAATATTCTGAAAATGGCCCGGCAAAAATTGCGTCGTGATTTAAATAAAACCTTGCATCTGGCAATAACCCGGCAGACGACATCAAGTTCTGCTATTATCCAGATTAAACGAAATGGTGAAACCATGAGTGTCTTAATCCGAGTAATACCGCTTCTAAAAAAGGCGTTAAAGGGACAAGACGATGATTTTTATCTGGTTATTTTTGAAAAAAAAGCGGACCTGAAGGTGGAAACAGAACGGAGTGGTTTTATGCTAGAGAGTGCGAATTCGCAATCTGAACAGCGTCTCTTGACTTTGATCACCGACGAAATCGAAGTGACTAGAACAAAGTTGTCAGATCTAAAGTCAGAGTTTGAAAATACTCAGTTGGAACTGGAAGTTTCCAGAAATAAGTTACATTCAGTTAAGTTAAATATTGATATGGCTGAAACGGAATTACAAACACTACGAAATAAAATAAGTGGGTCTAAGGAGGAACGCCAACTTCTTAGTGATGGACAACAAAGTTCTATTACTGATAAAGAAGTAGTTGTGTCAGTGCAGCAAACCCAAATCGAGGAGCAACGCCCATTTGGTGAAGAACTGGCCACAATTAAAAATGAATTGTCAATGGCAACTGAGGCATTGGAACAGAAAAAAAACGCATTTGAAAAAATGAATCAAACATTTAAAGCAACGTCGGGTGAACTTTCTTTTATGGAGCGGCAAGAAAAGACTGAATCAGAGAATGGCCCGGATTTGGAGCCAACAACACAGGTCGCAAATATGGCAGAAAATGTCGTCGAACCCGTTTTTCCAAAGACAACAGGTCTAAATTTTGGAAGTGAGTCCGAGCTACTTGATAATAATATTGAAAAAAGTGAATTGCGTTTTAAAGATGCAGCAGAATTTCAGGCGGCTGCAAACCACGGATACCGGCATGACAATGGGATAAAGTCTGTGTACATTCCTGAGGGGGTTGACACAATTAAGCGAAGTATGTTTTATAAATGCACTCAACTGGAGAAGGTCAGCTTTCCTAACTCCCTAAAATTCATTGAAGGATTTGCGTTTTACGGTTGCGAAAAACTTGAAAATATAAATCTCGATACGTGTAAGGTGTTGGAAGTGATTGGAACTTCCACGTTTGAAGGATGCGTATCAATGGTAGAGTTGAGGCTTCCAGACTCACTAATTGAAATTGAAGAAGCCGCGTTTCTTGGTTGCCGAACAATGGAAACGATCGCGTTTCAAGAAAATTGTCAGTTGGAAATATTAGGAAGTCATGTTTTTAAGGATTGTGAAAAATTAAAGCAAATCAGCCTTCCAGATCAAATCAAACACATTGGCATTAGCTGTTTTTATGGATGTCGAAGTCTAACAAAAGTTCGCCTGCCTAAAGAACTGGAGACGTTGGGAGAGTATGCTTTCTTTGGGTGCGAGGCACTAACTGAGATTGAACAAACAAACAAACAATTACTCAAGCAACCTGGTTTTTCAGTCGGATTACCTGAAGGTATCAAGATCTTATAAACTGAGCGTCGCGAATTTTTGCATATTTCTAAGATCGAGATACCTCAAATCCGCCAGACAGAATTTTTACTGGTAAAAGATTAATAAAATATAACAGAAAAAAGTAGAATCTGATACATGGAAATGTTACAATTATAAAGTGTACCCTGCTTAGTCGGGATACAAATTGATTGAATCTAAGATTAAAATAATTTTGGAGGTTGAGGCTTAGTGAGTAAAAATATGAGCGTAGTTAATATTGATACAATGAATGAAGATAATCGAAAAAAGCTTGAAGAACAATCATTTGAAGAGGCTGTGCTAGCTTTGACTGAAAAGTTGGAGCTGGCAAATAGTCTGCTGAAGACCATTCTTGAAACCACTCATGATTTTCTGGTGTTTGGACTGGATCGGGAATACCGATACTTGAGTTTCAATAATCGACATAAAGCAATGGCGAAGGAACAATGGGGGGCTGACATCACCATTGGCACAAGAATTTTAGACATCATCGATAACTCTGAAGAACGTGAGAATTTAAAGGCTTTTTTTGATCGGGTTCTGGCAGGTGAACAATTTTCATCTCTTGAAGAATACGTGGGTGAAAATGAAAGTGTAGTTGTGGGGAAAAATCATTGGGCTCCAATCAAAAAGAGCAATGGTGAGATTATCGGTATTGTTTGTTTTATTCAGGATGTGACAGAAAACAAGAATTTCATAAAAGATATGCTAAATGAAAAAAATAGTCTGGATCAGGATATGGAATCACTTTCTTTTTATGACCAACTAACTGGCGTATACAATCGTAGATTCTATGAAAAAGAACTTGAGCGAATGGATAATAATCAGTATTACCCACTATCAATCATTTTTATGAACATTAATGGGATGTCCAAAGTCAATAATGAGTATGGTCACGCAGTAGGCGATATTCTAATGAGAAAAGCGGTTCAGGTGCTTAAATACGGTGTTCGGGGAGATGATGTTGTTGCCCGTTACGAAGGTGATGAATTTGTTGTATTGATGCCACGAACTGAAGGTGCTAAGGTTGAACGAGCGTTAGAACGATTTAAAAAGAATATGGATGAGGTTAAAGTTCAATCCATAAAATTATCGGTTTCCTTTGGATTTTATACTAAGTATGATGAGATCGACAATATTGAAGATGTAATAAAAACCGCACAAAGACAACTGGAAAGACAAAAATCGATAGATTATATTTAACTAAGTTGATGTTCTGTCAAGATAAAATGAATAAAGCAATATGCTGTTAATAAGATTAAATCACAACTGCGCGCGCCGCCCCCTTGGCTGATGCGCGCTTTTTTTGCAAAAAAAAGATACAGTCATTGAAGTAATGAAATAAACATGATTATTGATTGCTGATATTGATTATTTTAAATCGCTAGGTTAAAATAGTAGCAACTCATTAAAAATGGTACAAGGACAAGATTTGCTATAAGAATAACAATAAATGATTTAGTCCTTTGATACTTTGATAGATCGCGAAAAAACTCTGAAATGTTAGAGAGGGATAATATGAGCCAGGAAATCGGTACTTTGTTACGAGATCTGATTAAAGAAAAGAATGTGACTAATTTTTCACTTGCTAAAGAGATTGGTGTAGATCGCTCAACATTTCAGCATTTTTTATCCGGAAGGCGAAAACTAAATTTAGAAGACCTTCGAAAGATAATGATCGCTCTAAACTTAAACAAGGATAAAAAAAAGCAGTTATACGCACTCTATGAGAAAGAATATGATGATCATGAAAATATGATAAACAGTCATGATATTTTTTCTCTATACAGTGAAATCAATAATCAGATTATTCAGGAAAAAAGCTGGATAGAATCGGAGGAGTTTCTGGTAAAGAACCAACTAACTTCTGAAAAAGCTCGGATTATCAAGGGACAGCTAAAAATTGAAGGAATCATCCGCAGCTGTTTTATGGAAGAAATGGAAAGACGAACAGATGGCAATGTGATTATGTCGATAAATTTTAAACATTATTTTCTCTATGAATTGATCATACGCGCAAGTAGGCAAAATAAAGGCGGACAAGTACAAAATATCATTCCTTTAGTTAATAAAAAGAATCTTGGTAATAATCTTGATATTTTAAAAAGGGTTCTTATATTAAAAAGCCTTGAAAACATTGATTATGAGCCTTATTATTTTTATTCCGGAACTAAAATTTATGATGATATCAGCATTATTGTTCCTAATTATTTTATCACGTCTAAACAGGTGATTACCATTGATCGGGATTTCGAAAGTGCCATCATTTATGAAGACCTGGAAATAATTGATTATTACCGAAGAAAAGCTCGATTCATTCTCAGTAAATGTACATCGTTTGCTAAAAAAGAATTGATGGAGTGGACAGATTGCCTGTTGCCTTCCTTTGAGAAAATTAAAAAAAATAATACTACAGAGAAATACATCGCTTTTGATCAGCTAGAACATCTCCTTGACAAAACGCTCAAGCAAGGTAATAAAGATGACAGCGTTAATCAATTCAAATTTCAGGAAAAAGGCGGTGCCAACTTTTCTGATTATTTTGTGCTGAGAAATGGCCTGATTTCTGGTGCTGGAAATCTAAGCATCCGTTATCTGGTCAATGATGAACAGGTCGAATTTATTCTGATTAATGAGAGGAACAAGAGTATTCTGAAACTCATCATCAATGAAATAGGAATAGTGACTATTTTTAGAGAGTTTTTTAATTACCTTCCACGCAGCGTCCATGTCTGTTCTAAAGCGGAAATTAAAAACAGTCTGCACAATATCCGTAGTGTTACTAATAATTTAGAGAATAATTAATCAGGACTTGACAAGACAATACAATCAATGTAAAATACTCAACATAGAGTATAGGAGGTGTACGAATTGACACGCGTGCTTGTTTTGGGACTACTTGATGTACAACCGATGTCTGGCTATGATATTCAGCAGATGCTGCGAATATCTGATGCAGAACGTTGGGGTGGTGTGCTTATTGGCTCCATTTATCACGCTTTAAAGAAAATGGAAAAGGAAGGGCTGGTCGCTGTTGAAAGCATTGAACAAACTGGACATCGGCAAAAGGCGATTTACAAAATAACCGTAACGGGAAGAGAACATTTAGCCCAATTGGTGGAAAACACTTTGGAGAACTCATCCGTTAGTTATCCATCAACCATCTACTCCGGTTTGTCGTTCATTGAAAAAATACCCCGCGAAAAAGCTTTGGCAGCACTTAATAATCAATTAGTCGCGTTGAAAAAAGAATATGATGCACTTGAGAGTGGGTACCGTCTCAAAA
>Ga0163223_100661_pt1 | contig 10423 bp, 5 predicted proteins | sample MSEWel2016_02_17_2_FD_113147 | JGI IMG/M metagenome (GOLD analysis project Ga0163223, IMG submission 113147) | Subsurface microbial communities from deep shales in West Virginia, USA - MSEEL Well Study Marcellus 5H_2016_02_17 ...
CTGGACAGAAACGTATCGGTATGCTTTTGATGAGGACCAATCCAGGTATGAAACGGTTTCTTCGGGTTCGGTCTTTGAGTTCAGGGAATCGGATTACGTCTTCTTCCCCCGGATGTACAGCCGGCAGTCTCATCATATCGAAGGTTATGAATGGTGGTCGGGCCTCGACGGGGAGATGGATGCTCCTGAACTATCTCATCAGCTTGATTTTTTTCTAAAGTATCAGGTGGGGCATAGTTATTTGCGTTATTTGATGTGGAATTTTGCCGGGCGGCAGAACGATGAGCAGGGACACGGAGATATCGTATCCGGGAACTGGGCCACAGGGCTTGATTTTATTGATGGGCAAATATTAGGAAGCAGGGAGCACTTACATTCCGGTGAGGTGTACAATGCTGCAGCCAACTATTATTACGGGTTGCCTTTGGTTTTGATCTTTATTGGGTTGTTTTTCCTCCTAAGTGCCGGACGTGGACGTATGCGTGTTCTGATTTTGCTGGGGACAATTTTTCTGATTTCAGGGCCGTTGCTGGTGCTTTACCTTAATCAGCCTCCTTACGAGCCCCGGGAGCGTGATTATGTATATATTGCTTCTTTTATGGCACTGGCCATGTTTGCCGCTATAGGGATTTACTCTCTTCTGAAAACCATTTATCGTTTCTCGGGATCTACTTTAACGGTGGGGCTTTTCGGGTTCCTGCTCTTTTTGGCAGGCCCGGGACTGTTATTCTCTGTAAATCTGAACGACCACGACCGTTCGGAAAGATATCTAGCCCGTGACTTGGCTGTATCGCAGTTACGTAGTTGTCCCGCCAACAGCATATTGTTCACTTATGGGGACAATGATACCTATCCCCTTTGGTATGTTCAACAGATTGAAAATGTAAGGCCCGATGTGAGACTGGTGAATCTGGGCTTGTTGCATACGCCCTGGTATCAGGGGTACATCAGGCAGGAACAGATGGGAAATCTGGGCCTGGAAATGACTTTGCCAAAAAGTTTCTACCGGGACAATTTTGCTGAGTTTTTCCCGGTTTCATCGCTCCCTTCTGCGCCGGAAGCGGGAGATGTGGTGCTGAGCAAATTAGCAACCGGCATGTCAGACAATGATGAAGGGCCTATTGCAGATAATCGACTGCACCCGTTATGGGAAATGACTTTGCCCGATGGAAAATCTTTGCAATTGAGTATTCAGCATCAATATCTATCTGTCGGGGATTTGGCTCTTTATGATATTGTTGCCACAAATGGGGATAAACGGGCGGTTTGTTTTACCCGAAACATGGAAATGCATTCGCTTGGCGGCATCAAAGATCATTTAATTAGCTATGGATTGATCTGGAAATTATCCTCTTTTGCAGAGTTGGATATTGAATCGCAGAAAATTCTTGATGAAAAATTTGCTGTTTTCACCGATAGTATTTCAATTGGGCGGAAGGAAACCTGGTATGATAATACATGCAGGCAGGCGCTGTCCACTTCCGGTTACCGAATCGCAGCTATAGAACTTGCCCGCGAATTACTTTCACAAGGCGAAAAAGTGAGGGCACAGAATGTGCTTGCTAAAAGCCTGAAGGAGTGGCCTTTCTCTCCTATGCAAAATCAGGCGCAATTGCTTGAGGCTGCCGGATTGATGCAGATGAGCGGCGATACTCAAGGGGCTGTGGAGCTTGTGGAAAACATGGTTTATGTCAATTTGCTCGATTTGTATAATTTTTATTATTCAGGGTTCGACCTGGAGTTTCTGAAACGCAGATATTGTGGTTTCTTCACCGATTTACATGACCTGGCGCTACAATTGGACATGGAGCAAAAGGCGGTTGAACTGGAGATGGAACTTCAAATGATTTGCAATTTTTGAACAATTTGATTTATTTGACACAAGGGCACTGTTTTTGCCATATTTATGTGTCGAATGTGATTTTCTTAACTACCTTTGCAGGTGAAAATAGAAAGCAAAGGCAGATAAAATGTTTGCCTTTTTTTTGGCCTGAATTTTGATTCATGTGCCTTATAAATGAGTAGGGATTTAATCCCTTTAATAGTACTTCCTTAAATTCCTCGGTGCGGAGAAGTTCGCCAGACTTAATGTTTAAAAGGATGCATTGGCGCAAAAGGGTTAACCGGGAGTATCAGAAAAATAAACATCATGAATAATTTTAGTTCTCACACATTTCATGTGCCGGTAATGGGCATTGGATATACCATTGACAGTCCTCTTAAATTGGCACATTTTGGAATCTCATCCGTTGTTTCTCTGGTCGATGATATGCTCATGGAAAAAATGCGTGAGTTTCATAGTCAAAAAGCAAATTTCCCTTTTCAGGGTATTTCTTCGAAAATTGAGGATTTCAGAGCACGACGTATTACTGCGTTTCTGGATCTGATGGATGGGATGGTAAAAGAGAAAATTGCCGAAATGAAAAGTTCTTTTTCACGTAAAAGTGAAGAGGTTGATAAATATTTTGAAATGCTTCCCACTGCTTCCAAAGCGAGGCAAACTTACTTCTATCTAAAGCAGAATGCCAGTTTTAGTGATTTGAAAGAGTGGGTGATGGAGAATCTGCATCCCGGGCACATCGATGTAAATATTATGACCAAACTGGACAAGCCCAATTTTTCGGGGAATGAACAACTGCCTGTGGAGTTTAATGATGCTCATGCTGCATTGCGTGGCTTTGCAAGGAGTAAACTTTCTTCTTCAATTGTCTTGTCTGCAGGGATGAATCCCCGGTTGTTTAGCTACATGGAGAAATGGAACGATTTTTTCCCCGACGAAGCAGGAAATATTAAGAAAAAGGTAACCATTAAAGTGAGTGATTTTCGTTCGGCAATGGTTCAGGGAAAAATGCTTGCCAAAAAAGGCATTTGGGTTTCCGAATTTCGCATTGAATCCGGCCTGAATTGTGGCGGACATGCTTTTGCTTCACAAGGGAATCTGATTGGTCCGGTGCTTGAGGAATTCAGGGAGAAGAGGAATGAGTTGGTAAACGATCAGTATCAAACTTTTTGTGAAGCGTTATCGGCCAAAGGAATGACTTGCCCTGAGCAGCCTCCATTGTTGAGGGTTTCCGCCCAGGGTGGCGTCGGAACCAATGCTGAACACAATTTTTTACTTAATCATTATCAGTTGGATACTGTGGGCTGGGGAACTCCTTTTTTGATGGTGCCCGAGGCCGTCAGTATCGATGCCGACACCATTGATAAATTGGGAAAGGCTCGTGAAGAAGACCTCTATCTGAGTGATATTTCCCCCCTGGGCGTGCCTTTTAATAACCTGAGGGGCAATACCAAGGATCAGGAGAAAGAGGCAAACATCAAAGCCAACAACCCCGGGAGTCGTTGCACCAAGCAATATTGTTCCCTTAATACAGAGTTTTCCAAACGTCCTGTTTGTACTGCATCACGTCAGTACCAGCGAAAGAAAATTCTCCTGGCAGAAGCAGAATTGGCCTCCCAACAGGAGACAGACCAAGCAATTGCCCGTATTACGGAGAAGTCTTGCATTTGTGTCGGATTGGGCACTTCAGCGCTTCTGGCCAACGGTCTTTCTTTTGAAAGTGAGGGATCCGGAGTATCTATTTGCCCCGGACCCAATATGGCGTATTTCGATAAGCAGGTCAGCTTAAAGGAAATGACCGGCCACATTTATGGACGCGACAATTTAATTAGCCGTACAGATCGGCCTTCGGTTTTTCTGAAAGAACTGGAATTGTACATCAATTATTTCTTTGAGAAGCTCAAGCCTCAGGAGGCAGATGATAACCGGATGAAAACAAGCAATGTTAAATTTTTGAAAGCTATTACGGAATCTATTTCTTATTACCGCCACTTGTACACAAAACACAGCGAACAACTGGGTGTTGTGCTGTCTGACGTTTTGAAACGGCTTTCAGATTTTGAGAAACAGGTAAAAGGATCTTTGGTTGCGGAAATGTAATTGACACTTCTGTTCTGATAAAGCAGGGATTTTTCTAACTTTTATGTATTTTTGGCAAACTTCTGATTAATCAGGCAGAACCGAAAATGTTTTCATGAAAGTGGAAGAGCAGAAAATTATTTCCCTGAGCTGATTGTCAGTTGTTTTTTTGAAGTTTTGGAAACCAAAAACGAAGGAAAACAAGATACAGATGAGACAATACAAAAAGTTTAATCTCGCTTTGGGCTGGCTGACCTTTCTTATTTCAGCCATGGTTTATTTGCTGACCATTGAACCGACAACCAGTTTTTGGGATTGCGGTGAGTTTATTGCTGCCTCGTATAAGTTATTGGTAGGGCATCCCCCGGGAGCTCCTTTCTTTATGCTTTTGGGACGTTTCTTCTCTTTATTTGCCCCCGACGAAACCTATGTCGCGGCCATGATTAACTCCATGTCGGCCCTGTCGAGTGCTATGACTATTGCCTTTTTGTTCTGGACCATCACGCATCTGGCCCGTAAGATTTTTGTGGATAATCAGGAATCTCCCGAGAATTGGCGTTACTGGGCTGTCCTGGGTAGCGGACTCGTAGGAGCTCTTTCTTATACTTTTACCGACACTTTCTGGTTTTCAGCGGTCGAAGGCGAAGTCTATGCCATGTCAAGTCTGTTTACAGCTGCCGTTTTCTGGGCTATTTTGAAATGGGAGAATGTGGCCGATTTGCCTCACAGCAACCGGTGGCTCATTCTTATTGCTTACCTGATGGGGCTTTCCATTGGCGTTCACCTGTTGAACTTGTTGGCTATTCCCGCCATTGTGATGGTTTTCTATTTCAAGAAATTTGAGATTACCAGAAACAATACGCTGAAAGCGTTAGGAGTTTCCGCAGTGCTGTTATTGTTTATCCTCTATGGTATTATTCCCGGAGTCCCTAAAATTGCGGGTGCTTTCGAACTGGCCTTTGTAAATGGATTGGGACTTCCATTTAATTCAGGCCTGTTGGTTTATGGAATTCTGGTCATTGGTGGATTAATTTACGGTATTTATTATTCCTACAAACATAAGAAGGTGGTTCTTAATACGGCATTTACTGCCATTGCCGTGATTATCTTAGGTTATTCATCTTTTGCGATGATTGTTATCCGCTCGGCCGCTGAGCCGACCATGGATCAGAACTCTCCCAACAATGTATTTTCCCTGATTTCGTATCTGAACCGTGAGCAGTATGGTGATCGGCCCTTGTTTACAGGTGAATACTACAATTCGGAAATCGATCGACAGGCATCACAAGCCAAGGAAGGTTCGCCTGTCAGGATTCAGAAAGATGGTAAATACGAAATTGTACAGTATCGCCCCGAATATGTTTTCAAAGACAATACAACTACTTTCTTTCCGCGAATGTACAGTCGTCAGGAATCTCATATTTCAGAATATAAAAAATGGGCCGGAGTTGAAGGGCGTCCGGTTACGGTGAGGGATAGCAATGGCGAACCGAAAACCATTCAGCTTCCTACTTTTGGAGAAAACCTGAAGTTCTTCTTTAATTATCAGGTTCGTCACATGTATTGGCGCTACTTTATGTGGAACTTTGCAGGACGACAAAACGATATTCAGAGTCACGGAGAGATGCATCATGGCAATTGGATTTCGGGTATCCCGTTTATTGATAATATCAGGTTGGGCGATCAGAGTAAATTGCCCGACTATTTGAAAGAGAATCCAGCACGCAACACGTATTACTTTTTGCCATTCCTGCTCGGATTAATCGGTCTGCTATTTCAGTATGGAGCCGGACGCCAGGGTAAGCAGAGTTTTTGGATTGTTATGTTGCTGTTTTTCCTGACAGGTCTGGCTATTGTATTGTATCTGAACCAGACGCCGCTTCAGCCCCGGGAACGCGATTATGCTTTTGCCGGGTCGTTTTATGCTTTCTCTATTTGGATAGGGCTCGGAGTGCTTGCAATGGTGGAGGCTTTAAGAAAAATTATGGGAGGCAAAGGGGCTGCTGTCGTGTCAACTCTTGTTGCACTGGGTTTGGTTCCTGGCATTCTTGCCGCGGAAAACTGGGACGATCACGACCGTTCGCACCGAACCATTGCACGCGATTTGGCCATTAATTATCTCAATACCATTGACGACAACGGCATCATCTACACCAACGGAGACAACGATACCTTCCCTCTTTGGTATGTGCAGGAGGTGGAAGGGGTTCGTACCGATGTGCGGGTTTGCAACCTGAGTTATCTGCAAACAGACTGGTACATCGATCAGATGAAAAGAAAATCGTATGAGTCGGATCCTCTTCCTATATCAATGAATCATGATCAATATGTGACCGGAACCCGTGACATGGTTTATCTTATTAATCGGATGGAAGGGGCACCTGATTTGAAAGAAGCGATGTCGTTTCTGAAAAGCGAAAACGATCGAACCAAGCGTGTTCCCGGATATAGCGGACGCATAGAATATTTACCCTCCAGATCTTTTAGTTTGCCTGCTGACAGCCTGAAGCTGCTGCAGAAGGATTTTGTGAGTGAAGAGTATGCACATTTGATTGACCCGGTTATGCAAATTAATATGGGGAATCGTGATTATCTGCTTAAAAACGAGATGATTGTGCTGGATATGCTGGCCACCAATGATTGGGAACGTCCTATCTTCTATGCCGTAACGGTGGGAAGCGACAATTATGTGGGACTGGACAAATATTTTCAACTCGAAGGTTTTGGATACAGAATTGTCCCCATTAAATCCGGAAATCAGGAGGGATTAACCGGAAGAGTGGATACCGGGAAGGCCTACCGAAACTTTATGGAGGTTTACGAGCTCGACAATTTTAAAGATCCAAGGGTTTATCTGGATGAAAACCACCAGCGGATGGCTATAAATATCCGGAATAATATGGGGCGTCTGGCAACCGCACTACTCGACGAAGGGAAAACAGATAAAGCACTTGATGTGCTGGATAAGGCGATGGATGTTTTGCCCACAGATAAAATTCCTCATAACTATTATTCTATTTTCCTGGCCGAAGGTTATTATCAGGCGGGAGCATTTGAAAAGGGTGATAAAATATTGAAAGATTTTGCGGAAGTAAATTTTCAGGAACTGGATTATTTTCTGTCTCTGCCTCCCCGGAAACGGAATTCGGTGATGAACGATATTCGTCGCGATATGGCAGTTTACGGAGAAATTGTTCGTGTTGCAGAGCGTTTTGAGAGAGAAGAAATACTCGAAGAACTTGATCAGGAATACAATTCAAGTCTTCGGAAAATGGGATTTTTTGAGTAAAACAAACTCATGGATAGTGAAGCCGCCTGCCTGGATGCGGTTGCTTTTTCCCGGAGCCATCTGGAGAGAGAAAACAGTTGATAAACGTGTTTTTCTGACATTCGATGATGGGCCGGTGCCCGGCATTACTCCCTGGGTGATTGAGCAGTTAAAAAAAACCGAAGCGAAGGCCACTTTTTTTTGCATCGGAGATAATGTACGCAAGTATCCTGGTGTTTTCGATAATCTCAAAAAGGAGGGCTTTGGGATTGGTTGTCATGGGTTTTCACACAAACCGGGACATAAAGCGGGATTTAAGGCCTATTTAAAAGATATTGACAAGGGGCTTGAGTATTGTGGGCCGGTGCAGTGGTTTCGCCCTCCGCATGGAATTATTTTTCCCTGGTGGATACCTGCCATAAGAAAGAAGGGGCTCAATGTTGTTTTGTGGGATGTTTTATCCTGCGATTACGATCGGTCACTTTTACCTCAGGAGGTCACTGCCAATGTGCTTCGGAATATCAGACCCGGTTCCATAATTGTGTTTCACGATTCGTTAAAAGCCTGGCCCAATTTGAAAGTGGCATTGCCCGAAGTTCTGAAATGGATTAAACTCCATGGTTACACAACCGGATTTTTGACTTCTATAAACCAAAATAAGAGAATATTATGAATATTTTGCTTCTGGGATCAGGCGGCAGGGAACATGCCCTTGCCTGGAAAATGAGGGTGAGCCCGTTACTGGATAACCTTTTTATTGCACCGGGAAATGCCGGAACCGGATTGATAGGGAAAAACCTGAATGTAGATCCCGAAGATTTTAACGGGGTGAAGAATGCCGTTATCAAAAACAATATTGAGATGGTGGTTGTTGGCCCGGAAGTGCCATTAGTTAAAGGAATTGCCGATTTCTTTTTGAACGATCCGCAGCTTTCATCCGTATCGGTCATCGGTCCTTCCTCTAGGGGTGCCCAGCTGGAAGGGAGCAAGGAGTTTGCCAAACAGTTTATGGTACAACATAAGATTCCTACCGCCCGCTACCTGGCTGTTACGTTAGATACCTTTGATGAAGGGGAGCGGTTTTTGAATACCCTGAAGGCTCCTTATGTGCTAAAAGCAGACGGTTTGGCAGCCGGTAAAGGGGTGTTGATTATTGATGATATTGATGAAGCCAAAAATGAGCTTCAGATGATGCTGAGTGGAAAATTTGGCAAAGCCAGCAACACGGTGGTTATCGAGGAATTTTTGTCGGGAATTGAGCTGTCGGTTTTTGTGGTTACCGACGGGCATAGCTACATGATGTTACCCGAGGCCAAGGATTACAAACGGATAGGGGAGGGCGATTCCGGTCTGAATACAGGTGGTATGGGGGCCGTTTCTCCTGTGCCATTTGCCGATGAAGATTTCATGAACAAAGTAGAGCAGCGAGTTATAAAACCAACGATTGACGGACTCAGGGAGGATGGAATTGATTACAAGGGGTTTATCTTTTTCGGTCTGATAAAAGTGGAGGGAGATCCTTTCGTAATAGAGTATAATGTGCGTCTGGGTGACCCCGAAACAGAAGTGGTGATGCCTCGCTTGCAATCTGATGTGGTTGAGGTGTTTAAGGCTGTGGCTGCAGGCAGGTTAAAAGATCTGACGCCCAAATTTGATCCTCGTACCGCCGCGACGGTCATGATGGTTTCAGGCGGATATCCAGGAAAGTATGAGAAAGGGAAAAACATTTCAGGCCTTGACCACGTAGAAGGCAGTATTGTTTTTCATGCAGGGACCACAAGCAGTAACGGGGTAATTACCTCAGGAGGTCGTGTTATGGCCGTGACATCGTTTGGAGGCTCTATAGATGAGGCGCTTGAGAAGTCCTATCGAAATGCTGAAAAAATTCAATTTGAGAAAAAGTATTACCGAAAGGACATCGGATTTGATCTAAAGTAATTAAAAATGCTATACCGGACTTTACACAATAATAGCTTAGTGGCTTTTATTCTTGTCCCTTTTATAATTCTCTTGTTTTGGGTAAGGGTTTTTCTTTTTGAGGGAGTTCAGCCAATCAGTTTTGAAGGGATATATATGCCTTTGTGGGAGTGGTTGATACGTGCTGTTTTTGGACAAAGTGTATTCTGGGCGGCGGTATTGTCTTATGTGCTTGCTGTATTGATTGCATTTACGGTCAACCGGGTGGTTGGCCGTTATGGTTTATTAAGTAAGCAGTCGGTACTGCCTGCCGTACTTTTTGGTTTGTTGGTAAGCGGCTTCCTTTCCGTTCAACGGCTGCACATGGTGTGGATGTTCACTTTATTCTTTTTGCTGGGGATAGAGCGCATCATGGGAGCTCCCAATTCTTCGCGCAAAGAGGTGCGGTGTTTCGATGGAGGGGTATTGTTGGGTGTGGGCGTGCTGATGTATGCCAAAGGAATTTACCTGTATCCTATGCTCATTGTCGCTATGGGCGTTCTCAGGGTTCTTACCTTGCGGTCGTTTATTGCTTCTTTTCTCGGACTTTTGTTGCCATTTATTTTAAGTGCCGGATATTTTTTCGTGTTTTCTGACGTGGAAGAATTTGTGATATATTTTGTTTTAAATCTTTTTAGCAATACCGGGCAGTTGGATCACAATCTGGTTTCTCTGATTTATCTGTCTGCTCTTATATTGCTCACATTGATAGGTTTGGTGACACTGGTCAGGTATATTCCCAGGCAAAAAATTATTACCCGAAAACATTTCAGAGTGGTGGTGTGGTTGATCCTGATAACTTCTGCGCTTTGTCTTACACCTTATTTTTCAATAGAAATTACTCCAATCATGGCCATTGGACCCTGTATAGTGCTTGCATTTTGGTTCGATAAGATTGGCCACAAATTCTGGCGTGAATTTTTTCTTTGGCTTTTGGTGGCGGGAACAGGGGCAGTGCAGTTCTTTTTGTAGAATGGAATTTGTTTGTGTGAAATTTACCAATTGTTGACCTGTCCTGTAAGACAATAGTTCGTTAAACTTTTGCAATACGCTGTAAGCCAATTGTTTGTACTCAAAGGGGTCTGTTTGTTAAAATTTAGTATATCAAGATTTTACGAAGCATCTTACCTCTTATGTCTAATCCCGAAGGGTCGGGACTAAGGGTTTGTAATGAAATAAATTGACAGATTTAACGAAGTTATTTTGTTCTTTACCGACTTGAAAATACTGCGAATAGCGAGCTATTTAGGGTGTGTAATAGAATAAACTACCTGAAAATA
>Ga0163223_100662_pt1 | contig 10420 bp, 10 predicted proteins | sample MSEWel2016_02_17_2_FD_113147 | JGI IMG/M metagenome (GOLD analysis project Ga0163223, IMG submission 113147) | Subsurface microbial communities from deep shales in West Virginia, USA - MSEEL Well Study Marcellus 5H_2016_02_17 ...
ATAATCGAATCCGCAACAATTTAAGGTTTTCCCTAAAAAAGGGTAAACGAATCCTGTAGATATAACTTTTGCGATTTTAAATTGCCAATGTTCATCAGTTTCGTTTATTCTAGCTGTGGAAGTTGTCTTATATTTTTGAGCGTTTCATAGAATTCATCTTTATAAGGACAACTACTACATAGTTTGAAATAAATATATCTTGCTGCTTTTATGATTTTTGATGCAACCTTAAGCAGCTTTAAACGAATGGTGTCAACCTGCATCTTTTTCATCTTCTTCGGCAGAACCAATCGTCTGAAACAATTAAACAGATTATATGCCAACACATGCAATTGAAGTCGGTTGGCATTGACTACTTTAGATTTGCTACCGGTAGAAGCGAAACCAAACCCGGATTTGCTTTCTTTGATGAAATTCTCCATAGTACCTCGATTACGATAGTACTTCAGGATTTCTTCTGGTTTTAAGTCCATATTGGTTACAATAAAGGAATACTGAGTGGTCAACTGGCTGTAGGGTTTTTCTACTTTGACAACAACTCTTCGTGGGTATTCCCACTTGCCGGCCTGATAATAAAACTCATCATAACGGACGATATATTGGGTCATATCCTTCTTCATTGCTTCCATTATTTCATCATCAAGATGTTTGGCATTGTTATACAAAACATTATTCGCTTTCAGACGGATCGCATAGGATACGCCATTGGTTTCGCATTGCTTATATAAATCAGGCGTTGCAAATCCACTGTCACCACGCAAGTACAACTCTATGTCAGGATATTCCTTGGAATATTCATCAAGTAGGGGTTGCATAAAATCGACAACACCCGTGGAACTGTAGTCCGTTCCGTTACGGAGTTCTGCTTTCAGCAAATCTCCTGTTAATCCATCATAACACAATAATGGATGATAGCCATGTGCGCTGTAATGATAGTTGAAACCTTCACCTTCTTGTTTGCCATAGGTATTCAGCAAGGTGGAGTCCAGATCAAGTAAAACCTGTTTTGGTCGTTTAATCCTATATGCTGATGCCCGCATTGATTTAATGATTTCATCGAATTGTGAAAGGGTTACATCGCTCATTCGGTTCCAGAATCTTGATAAGGTCGGCTGTGAAGCAAGTGCCTTTTTATCAAGAATGTTTGTAAATACAGGCTCATTTGTCAGCTCGTCAGCATCGTCATCTTCGAAGTAACCCGCAATGATCTGATATACCATTTGACGAAGATTTTGATCGTCCTTGTGTCGACGGCTAATTTTATCATCTGTCTTGAAGTTACTGACATGATGATGGAAACCGAATTTGTGGGCAAATTCTTTAATAAGAAGTAGCCCGGAATCGGAGGATAAATCGCCTCCATCAAAATTTATTTTAAGTTTACTATTGCTTTCTAACTGAAGTGCATTTACACTAGACATATGAAGAGTTTCTCCTTTGTTTGTGATTGTTGTGGTGACTTCATTTTAACAAAGTTGGAACTCTTTTTCTATTGTTTTATTTCACTTATCAAGTGAACAGCAAAAGTAATCGGAAACACTGTAACTATAGGGCACTTGGTGCCGTTAATAATATCTGGATGAATAATTCAGGATTAATAAAAACCTTTGATAAAATGGTAATCGAGCTTAATAGTTTTGACTCGGATAAAAACAAAATTATTATTAGCGGAACATTGTCTTTATCGGCCTACTCATTACCGTGTATGATGTATAAGATTAAGAAAAAATTCCCGGAATATAGTTATGAATTAGAAGCTAAAAATAGTAATGAAATTATACAGGATTTAAAAGATGATATGATCAACTTTGGCTTTGTTGATATTCCGATTGAAGATGTCGAAGATATTGAAGAATTTTCTTATCATAAGATGGGGCAAGAAAAAGTTGTGCTTATAGCAAAAAAAGATTATCCGGTCGATGAAAGCATTGATGTCAATGAATTGCTTAATGTTGAACTCATTATGTGTACCATGCATAGTAAGACATGTGATTCCTTAGAAAAAGCTTTACTTTCCACAGAAAAAACCATGGATAATTTAAATGTTATTTTTAATTCAGATTCGCTAACAGCAGTGAAATCATCAGTGCTTAACGGTTACGGTATGGCATTTGTACCTTACGAATCGATTAAGCATGAACTCTATGAAAAATCAATCAAGTTGGTTGAGGTTAAAGACTTGAGCTTGGATTACGATATATATATGTTGTCAAAAAAACCGAAAGAGCTTTCACATTCAGCGCGACTTTCGAGAGAATATTTAATTGAAATCGGACGAAAAAGTTTTTGTTAATGGGTTCGCTCAATTGTGATTTCCCAAACACCATTAATGACTTCATCAATTACAATGCGATGATGTCGATTATCAAAATATTCATGTATAGATTCAACAACACAACTATGATCGGTACATATCAAAAGAGACTCGCCAATGGCGAGTTTTTCAAATGCACGTTCTGCTTTAATTAAAGGTATAGGACAATAATCACCGAAGCAATCGATTTTATTCATGAAAGCATCTCCTTATTTCTTATATTGAAATATAGCATATTCTACTTTATAATTACAATAGCTTTACAAAGAATAAAAGTCAAGGAAAGGTTTCATATGATTAGATTTCATAAACCTTATGGTTTACTTAAAAGTCAAAAATACTTATTGGATGTTCTTAGCATTGGCAGGACAGAAGGTGATGGAAAATATACCCACTTATGTCAATCGTGGTTAAAGAATAAATTATGTATGCATAATATTTTATTAATGACATCCGGAACTCATGCATTAGAATGTGCTTGTCATTGTATGAACTTAACGAGGACAGACGAAGTCATTATGCCTTCATACAACTTTCCTTCGGCTGCAAATGCAGTGCTTTTAGCAGGCGGAAATATTGTTTTCTCAGAAGTCGAGAGTAAACGATTAACATTGGATCCAAAACACATCGAAGAAAAAATTACAGATAAAACAAAAGCTATTATGGTGATTCATTATGGCGGTTTTTTAGCTGACATGGATGCTATTATGCAAATTGCACGTAAACATAATCTTCAAGTAATTGAAGATGGAGCGCAAAGCTTTTTAAACCCATCTCATCGAACATCAGACCAGCTTGGAGACTATATCTGTTATAGTTTTCACGGTACGAAGGATGTTGTGAGTGGTGAAGGAGGGGCATTATATGTGAAGAACGACCATCAATATGCCTACGCCAAACGCTTTCGACAAAAAGGAACCAATAGAGATGAATTTTTTAATGGTATTGTTAATTTTTATGAGTGGACCAATCTTGGATCCAGTTATTCACCATCAGAACTTTCAATGGCTTTATTATATAGTCAATTAGAGTTAAGCCAAACAATTGTCGATAAAAACCGCAAAATATTTCATCAATATCAATATTTTTTCGAACAAAAAAAATATAAAGGTATCTTTTATAGCAAAGAAGAAGAGAACTATAAAACTAATGGACATACATTTTATCTGATTTTTAATGACAGACTTCAAGCAAAACAATTCAAAGAATATATGTTGGAACAATTGATTGAAGTACGAACACATTTTGTTCCTCTAGCTGAAAGTCATATGGCTAAAGACCATTTCAAGATAGCTAGCCTGAAACATTCAGCTGAAAGTGATTTAGGACAATCGCTTATTCGTCTTCCTATTTATCCTGATTTAGAGGATGAAGCAATTCGTAAAATCCTCATATCTTGCGATTCATTTTTGGGAGAAGGCTTATGATTTCGGTTATTGTTCCAACCTATAATCACGCCAAACATTTGTCACGAACCTTAGACCAATTGCTTTATGCGTTTCAATCCTATCAGCTAAAAACAACCTTGCACTATGAAATCATTGTTGTAAATGATGGCAGTCAAGATCATACAACACAAGTCATCAAAACCTATGCGAATCAATTTGAAGAAGTACGAGGTATAATTTTACAAGATAATGTCGGCCAGCAAAATGCAACACTTGCAGGATTGCGGTATGCACGGTATGACTATGTATTTACCTTTGATGATGACTTAAAATATAATCCTAGTTCAATATTTGAACTAAAAAACCATTTGGATTATGGGTGTGATGTTGTTTATGGTTATCTTAACCAATGCACACAATCTCCACTACGTTATTGGGGAACGCAATTGAAAGAATGGATTTTTTATCGCCTATTAAATAAACCTAAAGACTTATGTTTAACAAGTTTTAGAGGAATGCAACGGTCTATTGTTGATTATGTAATAAAAGATGAAGTGCCTAATGTATACATTTCTGCACGTATTCTTCAGATAACAACACACATAGAAAAGGTACAAGTACAACCGGGCGAAGTAAATATTCAAACACGCTATAGTATTAAAAAACTTTTCTTTTTAGTTTTACATATTTTAAGAAATTATACTTATTTTGCAACTATTTTTCCGAGTCGGAAACGTCATCTGCACTATGTGATTAAGGAGATTTTTGAATGAAGCTGATGATACTTGGTGCTTCAAATGCACAATTGACAGCCATAAAAAAAGCTAAACAGTTAGGACATCAAGTCGTAACGTTAGATTATCTTTCCTATGCGATTGGACATTCTTTCAGTGATGAGCAATGCTATACTTCAACGTTTGATATAGAAGGCGTGACAAAAGCTGCCCAAGAGTATGATGTACAAGGAATCATGACCATGGGAACGGATCAGCCCGTTTTGAGTGGAACAATTGCTGCTAGATTATTGAAATTACCGACATGGATAACAGACGATATTGCTTATAAAGTAACCAATAAAATTGCAATGAAAGAAACTTTTATGACACAGGCTATTCCAACAATGGAATATCTTGTGTATGAAAAAGGCATTAATGACTCCGAACTAAAAACATTACACTATCCTGTTGTGGTTAAACCGGTTGATTCTCAAGGACAACGCGGCATCTATTACTTAGAAACTGAACAAGAAGTAATTAATTATTATGAATGTGTTATTAAGTACAGTCGACAAAAAGAAATTTTAGTTGAAAGCTATTATCCACATGAAGAAGTCACTGTTAGCGGTTGGGTGATCGATGGAATGTGTATCATTCTAACCGTAACGGATCGAGTGACGTTTAACTCAACAAAACAACTAGGGGTTTGTTTAGCGCATACATTTCCTTCAAAATTCAAGGGAGAATATAGCGATAAAATCAATAGGCTTACGCATGATATCGTGGCAGCTTTTGAGATAAAAAACGGTCCAATCTATTTTCAATATTTAATTGGAGAACAAGGAATCAAAGTGAATGAAATTGCTTGTCGGATTGGTGGTGCTTATGAAGCTGAATTTATTCCGCGCATTACAGAATTTGATATAGTTGAATCCCAAATTGCGATTGCTTTAGGGCAATCCTATGACGCTTCATCATTAATCAATTATAATTATATGAAAAATCCATATCATGTGTCTGTACAATTATTCTTTGTTGATCCAATAACAATTGCAGCATTAACGGATGAATCTGTATTAAAATCTATTTCGGGAGTGATTGATTTTGGCTATAATGTATCTGTTGGTCAAACTGTTTCAACCATCGAAAATGCAACACAAAGAGCTGGATATGCCGTTATTATCGGATTAACCCAGAGTGCTATTGAACAATCATTAAATGCCTTGTATTCACATTTACAAATACTAGATCATCAGGGGGAAAATCATGTTATTTACACTACACTTTAAGAAAATAGTTATTATGGGAACTCTTTTTATAGTATTGCTTATTTTTACTATGGGAATGCTAAGTGGATGCAAAAAACAAGACTCCGATACATTAGTCATAGCAGAGCAATATGGCTTAGCTTATGCTCCGCTTCAAATTATGCAAAAAAAAGGTTTTTTAGAGGAAGCTCTCGGAGAGTCTGTTGAAATTCAATGGGTAAAGATGGGTAATACAACAGCAATACGTGAGGCCATGCTCGCAGAAGGATTGGACATTGGTTTTATGGGGATTCCGCCTTTTCTAATCGGAATCGATCAAGGTATGCCATGGAAAATTATGAATGGCCTATCTGAAAGTCCTTTAGGACTAGTAACGAATGATCCGGATATTGAAACACTTGGAGATTTAATTGATGCAGGTAAGATTGCCTTGCCACAACCAGGTAGTATTCAGCATATTTTACTTAGTATGAGTGCTGAAAATACATTTATGGAAAGCAATATATTTGACCACCAATTGATTTCTATGAATCATCCGGATGGATATCAAGCATTATTGGTCGATGATACCGTTGTTGCGCATTATACTGCTCCACCATATCTTTTTTATGAACTTGAAGATGAAAATATGCGGTTGCTAACAAGTGGAAAAGAAGGAATGAATGGCTCTTTTACGTTTATTGTTGGAGTTTGTCAAGAAACGTTCTATGAAAACACAGGACAGTATGCGGCTTTTCAAGAAGCTCTCGACGCGTCAATTGCATTTATCTATGATCATCCGGAAGAAGCATTAGATGTGTTAAGTGAAGCCTATATGCTTGATCGAGAGATTCTACGAAGATATTTATTTCATGATGAAATGATATTCACGAAAGAACTCAATGGTGTTACACGATTTATTGATTTCATGTACAAACAAGATTATCTAAACAATCAATGGGAAGCAGAAGATGTGATATGGAAAAACAACTAATCAAATCGAAGAAAATGTTATGGTTAATAACGCTACTTGTATTATGGGAAATTATCGGGAGTTTTGAGGTTATTCATCCATTAATTTTACCAAAAATATCGACGATTATTATTCGACTGATGCAGGGAATTGTTAACGGTAGTATTTTGATTCAAGCTATTCATTCCCTTGGAATTGTAACTATTGGATTAATTATTGGAAGTGTTTTTGGCTTGATTATGGCTTGCCTAGATTATTTCTCATCTTCATTAAAAGCACTCTTTGAATTGCTTGCATCTATGTTGCATCCACTTCCAGGGGTCGTTGTTTTGCCTATCGTGATTTTGTTTGCAGGTGTAGGTGCAGAAGGAATTTATCTTGTTATTATACATAATGTAGTTTGGTCTTTTTATCTTAGTGCAAAAAACGGGTTTATTAATGTACAAAAAGAGTATTTGGAAGTGGCACACAATAATGGAGCGAATAATTGGCAACTCTTGTTTTATGTTTTACTACCTTTATCTACTGAAAACATCAAAACGGGCGTCCATATTGGTTGGTCAAGAGGATGGCGCGGCTTAATTAGTTCGGAGATGATTTTTGGTGCTATTAGTCAAATTGGAGGACTTGGTTGGTACATGTATGAACGTCGTTCATTCATGGATACACCAGGTATGTATGCAGGCATTGTCTTTGTAATGTTTATAGGTCTTTTCGTTGAAGGATATCTGCTACCGAAGTTTAATATGTAAGATGATAAATCTGAACTTTCCAAGGATAGTCTCCCATAAATCGAATAATACGTGTGCCGTAATAGGGCGATTCGAATTCATGGATCAACACACCATGATCTTGGAGTATATTTTGTAAGTCATCATAATACGTCGAGTCTGACCCATACAGTATATTCCACATAGGATTTCGATGAATATAGTCATATTCTTCATAATAAATAATGGTTTTAATATTATTTTTTTTAATGTATGTATTAAGTTGACCTTTTTCTAAATAGCTAAGATTTCGAATATCATAAAATTCTCTGTCATAAAAACTAAATCCGCTACTTAAATTACCTAAAATAGAACCTTCTTTGGATAGGTTTTCTTTTATTTGCACAGAATATCGTGAATAATTTGCAGGTAACATGGATTGATTGGCTTGTAGAAATTGATATAAGGATAATAAGGATATAAAACTGAATAGAACAACCACACTCCAAAACTTTTGATGCGTCGTCTTGAAAATTTTTCGTGCGATGGCGATGACTTCATAAACAATTAGGATAATCCAAGGAAAAAAGATGAAGAGAATCGATGTTGTGTTAAATCGTCCAATGACAAAAAGGCTAAGATTAAAGCCTATAAGCATACCAACGGCATGTTGCCAGTGAATTTTATGATAGGTTTTCGTTATACCGCTGGATAAAAATAAAATTGGGAAACTTATAAGGAAAATGCGAATATTAGGAATATAATATGTGCCGGAAACTTGTAAAAATATTTTTTGATAAAAAGCAATATAGTTATTGAAGCGCTCAATAATAGGCGCATCCACAGACAATGTTTTTCCGTAAGTATAATAATCAACGATAAAACTTGGGTTTTGTAATAGGGTAATTAATGGGAAAATCAATGCTGTGAATCCGACAATTCCTACCCAAAGAATGAAGTCTTTTATTTTTATTTGTTTATTTATGATGTTGATAAATAGACAAAGTCCAATCATTATTGCAAGAATAAAAGCGTTTGGATGAAATCCAACGGATAATCCAATGAGTATGGCTGAGAGCATATAGGTTGATTTACGCGTATATGTCAAAAGTAAATAGCTTATAATAAGAACAGAAAAAAGAATCATCTCTTGACGCGCAAAATGTGATGCATACATAAATTGAATATTTAATCCTAAAAGCATTGTTCCTAGAAAAGCATGGAGTTTATGTAAGCCTAAGCGGTTAAATAATTTGTAAGTAAAGAATAGAGAAAGCATTCCGAAAAGCAAACTCATAAATCGCAATGAAAAAAGAGAATATCCAAAAAGAGATATAAAAGCAGATTGAAGTGCGTGAAAAAACACTTTTATTAAATGTGGTGTTCGTGGAAAAAGGTCAAAAAAAGGTTCCGTAATAAACGGATGTTTTTGGTCAAGATAGGTTAGTGATAAACCACCTAACCATGTTTCATCCGAATGTAAATATGGAAAAGTAAGTAGTGTTTTTATATGCATAAAAAGATATAGGATGATCGTTGTAAAAAAGAAAAATAATCGTTTCATAACTACCTCGTTTTAAAAATTTTCCATTCTGATTTGATGCGATACTCGATTATTATATCATAATTCTTATAATGCATATACGTGGAATAATCTTGATATCTCGTTCTTGGATAGAGCATAAGAAATACTTATGACAAAAACATAACAATATGATTTATAATAAGCAATAAGTGAACATTGTCGCGTATAATTCCCAAATTTGCGTAATATTTAACAATCTTTCACTTATTTAGGAGGTTTCATTATGAATGTAATGATAAAGAAAGGGGCTATGATAGCGCTTGCATTTGTAGTATTATTAACAATCGTAGGTTGTAATAAAACAACTTTCGAAGAAAGTAATAATATTATCGAAGCAAGTGATCTAGAAAAGCAACTTTCAAAAGACAAGGTGGTTGTGATTGATGCTAGGAGCCAAGAGGATTATGCAAAAGGACATTTAGTAGGTGCTATTAATCTCACCACTGGCGAATTAAGCATATCAGATCCTGTTCCAGGTACAATCGCACCCAAAGAGCAAATCGAATCAGTTTTAGGAAGTAAGGGGATTCATCCAGATTCAGATGTGTTTATTTATGATAATAAAGGCGGAATATACGCAGCTAGAATTTGGTGGGTCATGAAAGTTTATGGCCACACAAATGTAAAAGTTATTAATGGTGGAGAAGTCGCTATAGTAAAAGAGGGCTTAGAATTATCGATGGATATTCCAAGTGTTGAAACAACTGAATATATAGCGAATGACATGGATACATCAATGATCGCTACAATGAATGATGTACTCGAGGTTGTTGAAGGAATAGAAAACGCTAAAATTCTTGATGTTCGTTCTAATGCAGAATACGCCGAAGGAACTATTCCGACGAGTATTCTATATCCCCACACGAAAAATTTATATGCAGATGGGACATTTAAATCTGCAAGAGACACATATAATGATTATACAGACTTAGGTTTTAAACGTGAAGATACAATTATTCTTTTCTGTAAATCCTCAGTTCGTGCAACTCAAACAGCCCTTTTATTAGAAGAGGCTGGATATGAGAATCTTATCATTTATGATGGCGCATGGTTAGAATGGTCTGCCAAGGATGTTCCAATGGAAGAACAATCAGATGAAGTTGTTGTACCTTCCGCATCAGACGGATCATAATAGGAGAATTAAAGGAGGATAGTTCATGCGAAAAAGAAAACATATATTTACACTATTATTCATCATTGTTATGATTGGTGCTTTGGCAGCATGTGGTAACGATGAAGATATTACGTATTCAATGGATTTAACGAATGGCGAACCAGTAAATGTTGAATCCGATGATTCAGAAGAAGATAACTCTGAGACGGATAACTCTGACGCTTCAGAAACAGAAACAACCGATTTAACAACATTAGTAAATGATTACTTTACAAACATGCCGGAACATATTTATAAAATCGGTCAACAAGATTTTATCGATCAAGTGGTTGCTGGCGATGAAACGGTCATTTTAGATATTCGAGCAGCAGAT
>Ga0163223_100664_pt1 | contig 10402 bp, 9 predicted proteins | sample MSEWel2016_02_17_2_FD_113147 | JGI IMG/M metagenome (GOLD analysis project Ga0163223, IMG submission 113147) | Subsurface microbial communities from deep shales in West Virginia, USA - MSEEL Well Study Marcellus 5H_2016_02_17 ...
ACCAAGCGCCTGCCCATGGGCGGCGGCATAGGCGGCGGCAGCTCCGATGCGGCAACCACGCTCATCGGCCTCGATCAGCTCTGGCAGACAGAGCTGGGCGAGGACCGGCTGGCGGAGATCGGCCTGTCGCTCGGGGCCGATGTGCCGGTCTTCGTACGGGGTCGTGCGGCCTTTGCCGAAGGGGTTGGCGAGCGCCTGCAACCGGTCAAATTGAGCGAGCCGTGGTTCCTCGTGATCGCCCCGCAAGTCTCTGTTAGTACAGCGGAAATATTTTCCGACCCGGAGTTGACACGCAATACCCCCGCCATTACAGTTCGCAGCCTTCTTGCAGGGGGCGGTCATAACGACTGTCAGCCGGTGGTCGAGAAGCGTTATCCAGAAGTGCGTAACGCTTTGAGCTTGTTGAACAAATTTGTTCCAGCAAGAATGACCGGCACTGGAGCTTGTGTGTTTGGGAGCTTCCCAAACAAAGGTGAGGCTGATAAAGTTTGCCGCCAACTTCCAGCCGATTTACCAGCTTTCGTAGCTCAAGGCCGCAACATTTCGATGCTGCACCGACGGCTCGCGCAACTGGCGCAGGAAGTGAGTGGTTAGAGGTTGTACGTTACAGGGGCGTCGCCAAGCGGTAAGGCAGCAGGTTTTGATCCTGCCATGCGTTGGTTCGAATCCAGCCGCCCCTGCCATAACCTTCGGGTTAGTGCAGCAGCAACACTTCAAGTTTTATTCCACAGGGGCGTCGCCAAGCGGTAAGGCAGCAGGTTTTGATCCTGCCATGCGTTGGTTCGAATCCAGCCGCCCCTGCCAAACATCACGAGAGCTGTTCAAAACGCCTGGCCTTTTGAACAGCTTTTTGTTTCATCGGATCCACCCTCAGGCAGGTACTGCGCGTGTCCAAGATGATGGTCTTCACGGGGAACGCCAACCCCGACCTGGCCCGGCGTGTTGTACGTCAGCTGCATATCCCCCTCGGTGACGCCTACGTCGGAAAATTCTCCGACGGCGAAATCAGTGTCGAGATCAACGAGAACGTTCGCGGTAAGGACGTCTTTCTGATTCAACCGACCTGCGCTCCCACCAATGACAATCTGATGGAACTGGTGGTAATGGCAGACGCCTTCCGCCGTTCTTCCGCTACCCGCATCACGGCAGTCATCCCCTACTTCGGTTATGCCCGCCAAGATCGCCGTCCGCGCTCCGCTCGCGTACCGATCAGCGCCAAGGTCGTGGCCGACATGCTCGATGTGGTTGGGGTCAACCGCGTCCTCACCGTCGACCTGCACGCCGATCAGATCCAAGGCTTCTTCGACATGCCGGTAGACAACATCTACGGCTCGCCGGTCCTGGTCGATGATATCCAGGCTCAGCGCTTCGAGAACCTGATGATCGTTTCCCCCGATATTGGCGGTGTGGTGCGTGCTCGCGCCGTAGCTAAGTCGCTGGGCGTGGATCTGGCCATCATCGACAAGCGTCGCCCGAAGGCCAACCAGTCCGAAGTGATGCACATCATCGGTGATATCGAAGGCCGTACCTGCATCCTCGTCGACGACATGGTCGATACCGCCGGTACTCTGTGCCACGCTGCGACCGCTTTGAAAAATCACGGTGCTTCGAAAGTCTACGCGTATTGCACGCATCCGATTCTGTCTGGTCGTGCCATCGAGAACATCGACGGCTCGGTGCTCGACGAACTGGTGGTGACCAATACCATTCCGCTGTCCGCAGCGGCACAAGCCTGTACCCGTATTCGCCAATTGGACATCGCGCCAATGGTGGCTGAGGCGGTTCGCCGCATCAGCAATGCTGAATCGATCAGCGCGATGTTCCGCTAAGCCTAAAGCTTGGCCCTTCGCGCCGAACGAAAATGTGCCCCGCCGCGTGCGGGGCTTTTTGCCCAACCGCCCGATAGCACTGGTCGCGAGTGTTTCGGGCGCGTTGTTATCCTGGAGAAACACAATGACTGACTTCACTTTGAATGCCCAAGTGCGTTCCGACCTGGGGAAAGGTGCGAGCCGCCGCCTGCGTCGTAACGCCAACCTCGTCCCAGCCGTAATCTACGGTGGCGACAAGGCCCCGCAATCCATCAGCCTGCTGGCCAAAGACATGGCCAAGATGCTGGAAAACGAAGCTTCCTTCAGCCACGTGCTGACCCTGGACGTCGATGGCCAGAGCGAATCCGTTCTGATCAAGGCGCTGCAGCGTCATCCGGCCAAGGGCTTCGTTCTGCACGCTGACTTCGTTCGCGTCGTCGCTGGCCAGAAGCTGACCGCTATCGTTCCTCTGCACTTCATCAACCAGGAAACCTCGGTTGGCGTGAAGCAGCAGGGTGGCGAAATCCTGCACAACCTCAACGAAGTCGAAGTGTCCTGCCTGCCGCAGGATCTGCCGGAGTTCATCGAGGTCGACATGGCCAAGGTCGAAGTGGGCCAGGTTCTGCACATGACCGACCTTACGCTGCCGAAAGGCGTTGAACTGGTCGCTCTGGTACATGGCAGCGATCTGCCGGTCGCCAACGTTCACGCGCCTCGCGTGAGCCAGGATGACACTCCGAAAGAAGAAGGCGCTGCCGAGTAATCCACTCGTCATCACCTGAGGAAGGGCCTCTGTCGTGACTGCCGTCAAACTGATCGTTGGCCTGGGTAATCCAGGCCCTGAGTACGACCAGACCCGGCATAACGCAGGGGCCCTTTTCGTTGAGCGTCTGGCCGCCCACAAGGGCGTCAACCTCAGCGTCGATCGCAAATACTTCGGTCTGGTCGGCAAGTTTCGCCATCAGGACGAAGACGTCCGCCTGTTGATCCCCACCACCTACATGAACCGCAGCGGTCAGGCGGTGGCGGCACTGGCCGGATTTTTCCGAATTCCCCCCGAGTCCATCCTGGTTGCCCATGATGAACTCGACATGCCTCCCGGCGTCGCCAAGCTCAAACAGGGCGGCGGCCATGGCGGGCATAACGGGCTTCGCGACATCATCGCCAAGCTCGGCAACCAGAACAATTTCTACCGCCTGCGTCTGGGCATCGGCCATCCCGGGCACAGTAGCTTGGTTACGGGCTACGTATTGGGGCGAGCGCCTCAGGCCGAGCGCGAAAAGCTGGACGCCAGTATCGATTTCAGTTTCGACGTGCTGCCCGAGATCCTTGCAGGCGACTGGACGCGGGCGATGCATAAGCTGCATAGCCAGAAGGCCTGAGGCACAAGCACACACTACTAGGCGACGGCTGGACAGGACGCTTGCATCACAGCGCACCCCGACGCCGTTAACGCAGTTTGGCAACGCCGGTAGCTTTCCAGCTGCCAGCCACACCGAGGCAAAGACACCATGGGATTCAATTGCGGCATCGTCGGCCTGCCCAACGTCGGCAAGTCCACCCTGTTCAACGCACTGACCAAATCCGGTATCGCTGCGGAAAACTTCCCCTTCTGCACCATCGAGCCGAACAGCGGCATCGTACCGATGCCCGATCCGCGTCTCCAGGCACTGGCTGACATCGTCAAGCCTGAACGGATACTGCCGACCACCATGGAGTTCGTCGACATTGCCGGCCTCGTCGAGGGCGCGTCCAAGGGTGAAGGCCTGGGCAACAAGTTCCTGGCCAACATCCGTGAGACCGATGCCATCGCCCACGTGGTGCGTTGCTTCGAAGACGACAACGTCATTCATGTTTCCAATTCGGTCGATCCCAAGCGCGACATCGAAATCATCGAACTCGAGCTGATCTTCGCCGACCTCGACAGCTGCGAAAAGCAACTGCAGCGCGTCACCCGCAACGCCAAGGGCGGCGACAAGGAAGCCGTGGCGCAAAAGGCATTGTTGGAAAAACTCATTCCCCACTTCACCGAAGGCAAGCCGGCACGCACGCTGCTGAAGAAGCTGGGTGACGAAGAGATTCAGCTGGCCAAGGGCTTCCACCTGCTGACCAGCAAGCCGGTGATGTACATCGCCAACGTTGCCGAAGACGGCTTCGAGAACAATCCGCACCTGGATGTGGTAAATGCCATTGCCGCAGAAGAAGGCGCCGTCGTGGTACCGGTGTGCAACAAGATCGAAGCGGAAATCGCCGAACTGGACGATGGCGAGGAAAAGGACATGTTCCTCGAATCCCTCGGCCTCGAAGAGCCGGGCTTGAATCGCGTGATCCGAGCCGGCTACGAACTGCTCAACCTGCAGACCTACTTCACCGCCGGCGTGAAGGAAGTCCGCGCCTGGACCGTAAAGGTCGGGGCCACCGCGCCCCAGGGCGCAGGTGTCATTCACACCGATTTCGAAAAGGGCTTCATCCGTGCTGAAGTAGTCGCCTATAACGACTTCATCCAATACAAGGGCGAAGCCGGCGCCAAGGAAGCTGGCAAATGGCGCCTGGAAGGCAAGGAGTACATCATCAAGGATGGTGACGTGATGCACTTCCGCTTCAACGTCTAAGCCGAAGCAGTAACTTCAGCACGCTTCGTGAAACCTCGTGAAAGTAACGAAACAATAAAAGGCCGCGCATTAGCGCGGCCTTTTTTGTTTCAAGAACTACCCGAATCACTTGCTCACGAAATGGAATGTGCATTTGCCCTTCGTTGCCGGAGCACGACCAGCGAGGCGCGCTCGTCCCGATGCTCCCACGGCGTTAGTCCCTCTTTTTCAATCGAATAGGGGATACGCCTGGCTGCGTATGCGCGAGCATGATGGTGCGACACGACAAGGTGCGCGCCCAGGACAGATTAGACGAGGATGAACCGGGGCTTTTCACCGCCCTTCTTGCGATCCTGCCTGTCGCCCGCAGCATTTGCCTCGGATGGCTTCAATGCTGAGACAGACCAGCCCCAGCCCCGTCAGGCAATGGAACTAAGGGGTCTGTCATGTCAGCCGCACCCAAGACGCATCACCACTGTCCATAACCGCATTAAGCGCAACAGTACGGTCATTACCGAATCTGGATCAAAGAACAACACCGGATCAGGGCGGCTCCGATGGGGTCATAGAGGTCGATCAGGTGGGGAAACGAAATAGGGCTATGATTCCTCTAAGCCCTACAGGTCGTACAGCCGTGATCGGTCAGGACTGATTTCTCAAGCAGAAATACACCTCATCGGAGCTACATCATGCGCACCCTGAAGCCGCTTGCCCTTGCTGTGATTGCTGCAATGTCCTCACCGGCATTCGCAGCTCAAAACTCCGCCGACGTTGATCAGTCCGGCGTCTCGCTGGAAGCCACTGTCACACAGACTGGTGGTATCGATAACACAACCTCAATCACCCAGGGCGGCGCGTCCAACGAAGCGATTTCCTTCCAGCAAGCCGGTATAGGCGACTCGATCAATCAATACCAGCAAGGCAGCGCTAACTACAGCGAAGCGCGTCAATCGGACTACACCGTAGCGGGCCTTGCCTCAGGCAACATGATCCTGCAGCACCAGGCAGTTGGTTCTGAGAATGTTGCAAACGCCACTCAGACCAACTCCACCGGCAGTGTCATTTCCCAAGGCCAACATGGCAGCTCGAACTCTGCGGAGGATACCCAGTCGGATTCCGTCGGAGCAGAGCTCTACCAGCTGCAAGTAGGCGACGGGAATTCTGCTACCGCGAACCAATCGTTCGCCGAAGCGAAATCCACCAGCCAACAGTACGGTAACGACAACGTCAGCAATACCCTCCAAAACGATGCCTTAGGCGACACGGCCTATGTTTGGCAGGATGGTACTGCGAACATTGCCAGTGTGAGGCAGGACTTCGGCAGTGTTTCTGATGTCACGATTTTGTCCTTTGGCGTTGGCAATTCGGCGACCGTGGTTCAGTCCTCTGCGATCGCCTCGAAAGCCGAGATTGAAGGCACTGGCAACTACAACAGCGCGACGGTCACCCAATCCGACATCTTGATGAATTTCTCGAGCGAGCAGAATGGCGACCGCAACGAGGTCGTAGCGAGCCAAGGTGGCCGGCAGAACACATCCGTTTCTTCCCAGACCGGCGATGACAACGCAATCGAACTTGCACAAGCCGGCAGAGACAGCAGCGTCGCCATAGTGCAGACCGGCAATCGCAACACGGCCAGCCTCTCGCAGATCGCGGTCGGCAACGTACTGCGTGCCGTGACGACAGGAAACGACAACAGCATCGTGACCGTTCAGGTTGGAGTGGGTGAGATAAACGAACTGGATCTGGAGCAGAACGGTGAGAGCAACATCATCCAGGCCTCGCAGTTCAACGAGGGCAACTACGCGCTTGTCAGCCAAGCCGGCACTGCAAACTTTGCAGACGTTTCGCAGTATGGCGCCAGCGACAGTGCCAGCGTCCTCCAGAGTGGCTCTACCAACTCGGCGCGCGTAGTGCAGCGCTAAAGCTTATTGCCGCCGGCAGTCGCCGTGCTGCCGGGCCGGCTTTAGACTCAGTACATTACCTCTAAGCGAATCTGCCAGATTGGCACTCGCTGATTGCACTACCCGAAAGCCTCGCTAACGCGGGGCTTTTTTGCATTCTGAGGGCCGAACCACCCGCTCTGAAACACCGAAAAATGGCTCTGCCCCGGACATCCGTCTGACGACCGGCACGGAATCCATTCATCAAATGCGGAATATTCGCCCTGCTTATGCGGTCGGAACAGGCAGACTTGCCGAAGCCGGAGCGCAGATGAACAGCCTTACCGAACCGCCATCACAGTTTCTCGACGACGCTTTTTTCGACCGGGACGCGCAGCTAGTCGCCCAGGATCTGTTGGGAACCGTGATTCGCCATTGCGTCGATGGACTGTGGTTGTCGGCTCGCATCATCGAGACCGAAGCCTATTACGTCGACGAAAAGGCCAGCCACTCCTCGCTCGGCTACAGCCCGTCACGGCGCGCGATGTTCATGCCGGCCGGCCATCTCTATCTGTATTACTCGCGTGGCGGGGATTCGCTGAACTTCAGCGTGCAGGGTGACGGCAACGCAGTGTGCATCAAGGCCGGCTACCCCTGGGTCGACTCGCTGTCGTGCGAAGAATCCATCGCCCGCATGCGCAACAACAGCCCCGCAGCGGCTGGCGGTCCCCGTCCCTTGACTCGCCTATGCTCCGGCCAGACCCTACTGTGCAAGGCATTGGGATTGACCGTCACGGAGTGGAACGCCCAGCGTATGGACCCTGCCCGGCTGCGCGTAGACGATATCGGCGCGCGTCCCGACATCGTCCAGACCACACGCCTGGGCATCCCGGCCGGCCGCGACGAGCATTTACCGTACCGTTTCGTCGATGCGGGCTTCGCCGCGCACTGCACGCGCAATCCGCTGCGCCGTGGGCAACTGGAAGGCCAGGACTACGTCATGCTGCGCCGCGAACTATTAGCGAGCTAGTCAGTAGCCTTGCCAGCAGCGCTTAGGTCATCGGCTCTCACCAAACGAATCCGGGTAATTTCCGAAGGGGCTCCGAAGCGCAGCGGCGGCCCCCAATAGCCGGTGCCGCGGCTGATGTAGATCTGCATCTCGCCGACACGCTGCAGCCCCGCCACCCACGGCTGCTGCCAGCGCACGAAATGCATCCAGGGCCAGAACTGCCCGCCGTGCGTATGACCCGACAGCTGCAGATCGCAGCCCACCTCCAGCGCGGCCTTCGCCGAACGCGGCTGATGCGCCAGCAGAATGCGCGGCACATCATTCGGTGCGCCAGCGAGTGCCGCAACCGGGTCACTGCGATGACTGGGCCTGAACAGTTCGGCCGAATAGTCGGCGATACCCGCCAGCACTAACCGAGCGCCACTGTGTTCGAGTTGGACGTGGCGGTTGAGCAGCACCTTCATGCCCAGCCGCTCGAATTCAGCGATCCAGCTGTCCGCGCCGGAGTAATACTCGTGGTTGCCTGTCACCACGTAGACACCGTGCCGAGCGCTTACCTGTGCCAGCGGCGCTATATCCCCGGTCAGATCGGCAACGCTGCCATCTACCAAGTCGCCAGTGATGACGACGAGGTCAGGCGAGAGCTCGTTGACTCGCTTCACGATCGCATCGATATAGCCCTGCTTGATCGTCGGCCCCACATGGATGTCGCTGAGCTGCACGATGCTGAAACCTTCCAGCGGGGCAGGCAGGTTCCGCAAAGCGATGTCGCGCTCGACCACCCGCGCCGTCCGCCGGGCGTTGAGCACCCCGAACAGCGTTACCGCCATCACCGCAACGATGACGACAATCGCCGAGCCACGCGCGAAGCCCGCCGATTCCCAGCCCAGCAGCGATCCCAGCGCCAACACGAAAGCACGCAGCAGTGAAAATATCGACAGGCTGGAAAATATCCCCATCGCCAACAGTCCGGACCACGCCAGCAACGCGTTGCCAGCCCCTCGCACCAGCACGCCGTAGCGCATCAGCACGGCTGAAAGCGCGAGGTACAGCCAAGCCAGAGCGCTACCGAGCGGCCCGAGCGGGAGATCTGGAATCAGCGTGACACCAACGAACACATGCAGGCCAATCAGCAATATTCCTATCAACAACCGCCTGTTCATGCTTCGTCTCTACAGAAAGGATGGATACGTTTGGCATGCGCAGCGTGCTTGGCCGGCTGCGTTTCGGTGCTCGAAAAGGTAGCGTGCCCACGCGGGACATGGGCACGTCCGACAGCATTCATCAGGAAATGGGCGCTACGCAGCCGGACCGAACGCATCGGGTCCTGCGTCCCTGTCCGTAGGGTCGAATTTATTTCGACCGGTCGTAAGGCATCAGACCGATGCGCAAGCCGCCTGGCTAGCGCATCGCCAGTAAACAACCGCAGCTACATCACCCCGGGGTCAGGCATCGGGTCCGGCGGAGGCGGCTCTTTCTCCAGCTGTTCGAGCACTTCGTCCGGCAGCGTGTCGCCGTCGTCCAGCTCGGTGTCACTCTCGGCGTCATCGAGATCGTTCAGAGGCGATTCGTCCGCCAGCCAAGGGGGCTGCGGCTGATCGCTTGGGAAGGCAATGCTGAGCATGAAAGTCTCCTCGCAGGTGTGCCTGCGATATTAGGCAGGCACACCCTCGCATCGTTCGGACCGGTCATCCGTGGCGCGTCCAGGCCTGCTCCGCCAGGCACTCGCTCAGGTAATCGAGAAAACAAGTGATGCGCGCGGCCAGCGCTGTGTTGCGGTAGTACACCGCATGGATCGGCTGGAGCACCCTGACATTCGCCTCGGCCAGCACCTCGATCAGCGCGCCCTCGGCGCGATCGCGTGCGGTCATAAAGTCCGACAAGCAGGCGATGCCCTGCCCGGCCAGCGCCAGATGCCTCACCGTTTCACCGCTCGATGCCCACACGCTGGGCACGATGGGCCAGGTTTCGCCAAGGGGGTGACGCAGCGGCCATTGATTGAGGCTTTCCGGCTGGGTGAAGCCGATCAGGCTGTGCGTCGCCAACTCTGTCACCTGCTGAGGCATACCGCGTCGCGCCAGATACTCGGGGCTGGCCACTACACGGATTCGGCTGCGCCCCAGCGGCCGCGCATGCAGGGTGGAATCGCGCAGCGGGCCGTGGCGCAGCGCCAGGTCGGTGCGATGTTCAAGCAAGTCGATAATAAGGTCGCTGCTGTTCAGCTCCAGTTCGATGTCCGGATAGCGCTCGCGAAACCCATCTATCAGTGGCACCAGCACGTGCAGCATGAACGGCGCCGAGGCGTTTACCCGCAACCGCCCGGCCGGGTGTTGCAAGCGGCGCGACATCTGCTCCTCGGCTTCCTCTACGGCCTCGAGAATTCGCCTCGCCTGGACCAGGAAGGTCGCGCCCTCCTCCGTCAGCTCCAGACGTCGGGTCGTGCGGCGCAGCAGCGTGGTGGCCAACTTGGCTTCGAGCCGGCTCAACGCACGGCTGACACCCGAAGCCGTCTGCCCCAACTGCACCGCAGCGCTGGATATCGAGCCGGTATCGATGACAGCGGTGAAGGCCTGCAACTCGTCGAGCGTGGTTTTCATCTGTGACTCGCAGTCAATTATGTTTGGCCTGAAACCCGGTTTTTCCGCATGAGTCTGCGGCAGACACTACGCGCCATGCAATCCAACCGGAGCTCCAATCCATGCCCATCGCTCTGCTCGCGCTGACCCTCAGCGCATTTGCCATCGGCACGACCGAGTTCGTCATCGTCGGCCTAATCCCAACCATCGCCAACGACCTCAGCGTCAGCCTGCCTTCGGCCGGGCTGCTGGTCAGCCTCTACGCACTCGGCGTCGCGGTCGGCGCGCCATTGCTCACCGCCCTGACCGGCGAGGTGCCGCGCAAGCTGCTACTGCTGTCGCTCATGGTCCTGTTCACTGCCGGCAACCTGCTCGCCTGGCAGGCGCCGGGGTACGAGTCGTTGATTTTGGCGCGCATCGTCACCGGCCTCGCCCATGGCGTGTTCTTTTCCATCGGCTCGATCATTGCCACCAGCCTGGTTTCGAAAGAAAAGGCCGCGAGCGCCATTGCGATCATGTTCACCGGATTGACGGT
>Ga0163223_100665_pt1 | contig 10397 bp, 5 predicted proteins | sample MSEWel2016_02_17_2_FD_113147 | JGI IMG/M metagenome (GOLD analysis project Ga0163223, IMG submission 113147) | Subsurface microbial communities from deep shales in West Virginia, USA - MSEEL Well Study Marcellus 5H_2016_02_17 ...
TCAATCGATTAAGAAAATGTAAGGTTTTCACCATAAGGATGGTGAAAAACCAACATTTTCTAAGTCGGGGTTAACTCTAAGTAAAGCGTTACTTCGTTACCCTCGTATCGCTCAACTTAGGTTTAAGTCACAATCACATCAGCACCCTTTACTCCAAATAAAAGACCTCCTCAAGCGGGATGGTCACCGGTGAATTGTCCGGATTGGTCTCCATGATATCAGCCATATACTTCCACCACTTCTTAACAACGGGATTTGCTCCAAGATCCTGAGAAGATTGCTCACCCTCCTGTTTCTGGACGCCAAAAAGCACATTGGTCTCCTCATCCAGAAAAATAGAGTAATCATAAACCCCAGTAGATTTGATGAGGGAGGCAAGTTCAGGCCATATTTGGTCATGTCGTTTTTTATATTCGTCCTTAAAGCCCGGCTTTAAAAACATCTTAAAGGCTGTTCTTCTTGTCATAACAAGTGAATAAAAGATCCATAAAATACCTCAGTAGGAATTATCAATCAACCCAATAAATATTTACAAGTGTACAAAGTCAAAAATAGCATGCTTTGCAACCGGAAACAATACACAATCTGGCATTTGTTTTTAACTTTTTGATACGGTTTTTTTCAGGGATTCACAAAAACAAATTTTTAAAATTGAAATGCAGACATCCGGGAAATAGACAAAAAACCGTTATTTTTTAATAATCTTTTGGATCGCCAATCTTTCTCCCATCTGTATTTTCAGAAGATAAACACCTCGGGGCACTTCTGCCACATTTACAGGCTCTACCTGACCGGGATCCCTTGGAGCCAAAATTTTTGACAGAACTACGTTTCCTAATAAATCCACGAGTGACATCACAGCAGTTTGACCGTTTAACGGAGGCAATCCAACATTTACGACATCTTCTACAACAGTAGGATAACACAAAAAACCGGGATCATCGGATAAATCACTAACCCCTGTATCTTCCTGGCCAGTTACAAAGTGACCTGTAACATCATAATCCGCATTCAAATCTAATATTCCGGGATTATCGACCCCCGAGTAATCACCAGACCAATGATCGAAAACCCAACCCTCGGCAGCCACAGCAGAAAAGGCAAAGGCTCCAGAAAAATAATCTCCATCATTTACATTAACATACCCTTCACCTGTAGTCGATGAAGAGAAAGAAAACTTCTCATTGGATAATCCGAGTATTGAAATGGAAGGTTGAACAGGGGTATTCATCCCTTCACCTAAATAATAGCCTACATGAGGAGGTTGATTGTACCCAACATTTTGCCAGGCAACAGCACAACGATAGACCGGATCACTCATGAGAGTGTATATTTTATGCTCAGATTCAATAGTTGAATTAAAAATAACCAGCTGGGTGTTATCTGCGCTGCGTAAAATAATCTCTTCGCGCCAGTCACCCCATATATCAGCAGTCAGGCAAGGGTTATTTTTTGTCCCGTTATTGGACTCCACTCCATCATTGTATAAGGTCAAAACCCGATCAGTTCCACCAGTCGCAGGATTAAATTTTGTTAACACAGTACGATCAAGAATCTCACTCTGCAGGTCTCCATCCCACCACACTATATGATTATAAGAATTTGCATTACCGATATCAAAAGGCTCTACTTTCAGGCAATTCCAGGTAGTGTTCCGGCAAGCCGCCGGTATCAATCTCAATGCGATCAATAATAACACCCGGATCCACTGATTTAATTCTCAACACGTTCCTGCCATTTGATACAACCGGGAACTTCACAGTAATTTTAGCATTATTGCTAAGCACATTCTGCTTCCATTGCTCACTGCGCCCAAAAGTCTGATGAGAAATGACAACAGGCTTCTGGTCATTCACCGCAACAGAGATCCGGACATTATCAGGGATTGTTAATGGATGCACAGGGAGGCAATAAATATGAATTTCTGCCTGACCGTTTCTGTCTGTTAAAAAATCATATTCCAGTGTTGAAGCTATTTCTTCATCGGTGGTTTCTTCTCCGCTGCTAAGAGGATTAACCCATACCGAGCTTCCCGTGTACCCCAGTCCTTCAATAATTTCCCATAGCAGGTTAGCCTCATTGAAACGGCGGGAAAAATGCTCGGCATAAATAGAGATGTATCCATTATTTTCCACAAATAAATTGTCCACTTCTTCTTTTTCAACCTGATACTTGCGGGCATAAACATTTAAGGATATCTCTTTGCCGTCATCCCCTTTGAAGGTTACTTTTCCCCGGGCATGATCTTTTTTAGGGAACTGAGACCAGTCGACAGTAATCCAGACCCGCTCTTGTTTGTCTCCAAAATCACCACTCAAAACGCCCGAGGGTTTATTGACAGAAATCCAGTTTGCAGAAGGAATGGCTTCCCATTGCAGACTTTCCTGACCTCTAAGAAAAACATCTGCAAAATGACTTTGATCGGTAAGATTACTAAATCCCGGAAGAGAGAGGGGCCCAAAAACATCTTTACTGCGCCTGATCTCTTCATTGCCTTCCGAGGCAATAGCCCAGCCCCCTTCTTCTGATATATCCCAATAAACCTTTATTGGTGGGTCGAATACGGGCAGGCTTCTGGGTGCTAAATCCATCATATTTTTCCATTTCCCTTCCGAAAGCTGAATGTTATAATAATCAGTTGCCGACACAATACTATCATAAGCTGCCTGAGCCATTTGCGCATAGTCATTGGCCGAAGTCCTGCCCTGATCTGCATAGGCGTATGCTTTCTGAGTGAAAAGATATTTCTTGTTTATATGACCAGCGCAAACTACAGGATACCACACCAGTTGATAGAAAGCATCATCCAGTCTTTCCGGAACCTGTTCACGCAAATCCCCTACCCTGATGGAAAGTTCATTAAAAGCATCAATGCGTTTTTGTGCTTCATCTCCGTTTTCAAAAAGTGAGAAAGCAGTGAAATGTGTCTTCCGGGTAGGTTCTGTCTGACTCCAGCCCATAAATTCAGGGCGCCGTTCAAAATTGAGTTGATAATAATTCCATAGAATTGAGGCTGCCTTCTCTCCTGTCTCCTTTCCAAATATGGAAGACATCCATTCTTTAAGATGTTGCTTTTCGGAAAGCGGTTTTTCGAACTTATCAGAATTAAAAGCCATATCCAGAAACAGGCTCATATTATGCTCTGCAGGCTTAATATCACCCACATTGGCTACCCAAATTTCACGGCTTTTAAAATGCGCGGCTTTCATCATCTCCTCCCGAATGAGTGACGGATGCGTCGAACTTAGCCATAAATAATCATGCGGACGACCCCAATATGACAAATGGTAATAAATCCCACTTCCGCCGGAGCGCTTCATTTCTGACTCGTTACTCAACCTTTTTATGTAACCATAATTGTCATCAGGCCAAACCAGCGTAATGTCTTCAGGTAACTGTAAACCCGCATCATAGATATCAAGAACTTCCTTATAAGCTGTAAAAGCCTGAGGAATCTCTTCTACATCAGAACGAACGTGCATGCTCAACATTTTGCGCTGTTCAGAAATTATATTTTCCAAAACATTCACCTGTTCTTCACGAGAGCCAACACCTACCATGCCCGAATCGTGAATACCCCGCATACCGAGCGTGTAAATACTTTCGTAATTTTGTGACTCTTCAACACGCTCATCCCAGTAATTGAGCACCGTTTCGCGATTTTCCAAGAAGTTAAAATCCCCCATGCTATGGTGATTCCATTCATCCACATTGTTACGCAACATTGGTTCAGCATGGGAAGTACCGACAACAATGCCATATTCATCAGCAACTTTTGGATTTTCCGGATTTTTATAGAAAGCACTGGTGCATGGATGCATTGCCGGCCAGATAAAATTGGCTTTTAGACGAAGCAACAATTCAAAAATACGGCTATACGTACGAGGTCCAATATTCCCTTCCTCCGGCTCAATGGTATTGGATGCCCAGGGATTCAGCCCCCAGCATTCATCGTTTAGAAATATGCCGCGAAATTTGACTGAGGGTGACTGAGAAATAATATCCTGAGCATCAACAGACAATTGAGCCTTTTTTTCAGGTACCACATCGGCCCACCAGTACCAGGGTGATATTCCCAGTTTCTTCGATAGGTCAAAAACACCATAGGCCGCACCCCGCTTATCCGCCCCGCAAATGACCATTGCCCGTGGAATGGTTTCGGAGTAGTTTTTCACAAAAGTATATGAATAAGTCTCCCATTCGGATGGAACCTGACGGACAGGAATAACATCATTCTCAAAAAAACGTGATTGTGCTTTTGTGCCAACAATAATAACATTGCCGGAAACATTTCTCATATTAGTGGAAACTACCGGCCGAAAACCGGTAATCCGTCGAATATCATCAGCCAAAGCATTTATTGCAATTTCGATAAGGCGGGGCTCCCGGACGTCATAAATCAGACTAACCTGATCATTTCTTTCAGTGATTAGGAATTCAGATTCTGCCTGAGAAAATGCTATATCCGTAAAACCAATAAAAAATAAAAATAACATCTTGTAAAACAGTGACGGATAGGAATACTTAGTCATTGGTATGGAGGTTTTGAAGGTTAATATTCTCTGAGGCAATCAACAATACAAGAAGCAAGAATCTGCTGCCCTTCAGCAGCCATGTGTATCCCATCTTCCGCATAGTAATCCAGAACTCCAAGCAGGGGGTGATAAACATCGATCACATGGAATCCTTTTCGCTCTGCAATAGACTTAAATTTTGGTATCAGCTTATTTAGCCGCTCATTACCCCCTTTATATTTATCCAGGATATCATAGGTACGCATGGGAGGTGGAGTAACAAATATCAATCGGGGATTAGATTCTTTAATCAGAGAATGCTTCTTAATACGCGACAAGAGTTTCTCAAAATTGGCAACTACTTCATCCTGACGATCTGCAAAAACCTTTTTGGTATCGTTGGTACCCAAGCAAACAATCACAAAATCATACTTTTCATTTTCTATTTGCTCCCGGGCCTGATCCAAATACTCATCAATATGACTCAGTGCATTCAGTTCGGTTCTGCCAAGATTGTCAAAGCCAATGGTTCTGCCACTCTTGGAAATGTTGACAATATTAGATTCGGGCATCATCTTCCTCAATTGATTAACCCAACCCCACTGAATTTCCCCGTTAGAATCTCCTAAAGTCAGGATATTAAAATCGAGCGAGGTGATTTTTTTATAGGGTATTAATCCCAAAGCCTGGGGTAGCTGCTCATGCCCTCCGTCAAAAATGGTCAAATGAATATTCTGATACTCTCTATGTAAATAAACATCCCGGTCGAACAGTGGTTCATATTTCTTAAACAGGGGATTATAGCGCTTTGTAACCAACTCAATAATCTCTTTTCGTGTCGCCAAATCACTGTCCTTTACAGCAGCCTGCATGATAGTATCTATATTGGAAACACCATATTTCAGTTCACCCGTCAACCGGTTATACATGTTAATTGAATGAGTTACAGGAACCGATCCTGTACAGCCATCGTGTACCCCTGCATAAATATAAAGCTGCGCATTCTCGCGTAATCCGGTTGGAAAATCCTGCACCAAAGGAGAACGCCTCAAAGCCTCTGCTTTGTTAAAAACACTATCGGTTGATACCGCTTTCAAAATATCTCCTGCATATTTTTGTTTGCGACCAACCGACTCCCAGTACCAAGCCTCCAAATCGGAAATTGGCGCCCAGGCCGAGAATGATTTTACAGGATATTCAACATTCATAAAGGCGGCAAGCGTGGCAAAACCACCTCCTGAAACCCCAATAATATGGACATCTTCAGGATCTGAATTGGTGTTCTTCAACGCATAATGAATGGCATCTTCAATGTCGGAGATAACCAGCTTACTCCCCGTAGATTCCAGTGTATTATTGGGCCCTCTAAAATCAGGATGTATATAATTCCAGTCACGTGCCAGAATTTCTTTCGCCAAAGGGTCTTTTTGCTGATAGTCACCACTCCAGGTATGCAAGCTAATGATTAGAGGTTTAGGGATTTGGCTTTGGGAACCATACATATAAGCCTTCTGAATATTTCCATCCGCGAAAGAGGATATTTCTACCTCTTTAAATTCAGAAGGCCAGTCTTTACTTTTGTCATCGTCCCATTGAGGAGAATTTTGAGCACCCATTGTCATCAGACCTGCAAAAAAGAGAAATGATAAAATCAGTTTATTCATAACAACACTTTGTTAAACTTTTACAAATGCCTGATAATTGGTTACTTGCAAATCGAGGCGCTTGATCTTTAGCCATCTGATAATAAGAACATTGCGTTATTGCATCTCTGCATTAAGGCTTTTTTTAACGGACTATTGCATAAGACGTGCTTTTTATTTAATTGGCAAACGATGACAAAAACTATCTAAATAGTGTCTGTCTATAAAGTACCATTTGCTTCGTTACGCTTGCCCGAAAACTACTCATTTACTCAAGTAAACTGCGTATTTTCGGGCTTCGCAAGCCTTGCAACTGGCACTTTCTAACCAGACACATGAAAACAAATCGTTTTTGCCGACTTTATAGACGGGCTCTAAATAGTGTCTGTCTATAAAGTACCATTTAGGGATTGTGCCGAAATAACTTGCCGCTTTAGACTTGTTCTTTTGCCCTTTAACTTCCTTGAAAATCCATTAAGGGTGTGTAATGAATTAAGGTTAGCTTAAAAAAAATAAATCTCAGGTATTCAGCGAATTATAAAATATTTTCAGGTAGTTTATTCTATTACACACCCTAAATAGCTCGCTATTCGCAGGATTTTCAAGTAGGTAAAGAACAAAATAACTTCGTTAAATCTGTCAATTTATTTCATTACAAACCCTTAGCAAAAATACTACCCCTCCTCAATAGAATCAATACACAAACTGGCAATACTTTTTAACTTTTTGATACATTCATCAACGATCACTTGTTACAAAAAAATTAAATGGCTGCAAGCGACATTAATGTTTAAGCAGGTATTTCACGGAAGAATGCATTCGCTTTAGGATGCGCCGGATCGTTTTGTAATACTTTAGATAAAAAGTTTTCTGCCAAATTGGTTTGCTCTTTTCCCAGGTACCCCAGCCCCATCAGATATTGACAAAGCAGTTTGTTCCTGGCATCAAAATCATCTTCCCAAATTAGTAAATCAGGAAGTGAAACGGCAAAATAATCAATCCGGACATGATCATCCTGATGTTTTTTGCCAAATTCAATCAAAAGATCAAAGCATCGCCGGGCTTCTGTTTCCAGACCTAATTTCCTCAGCGCCAAACCACGGAAGAAAATTGTGTCGGGCTGCTGATCATTATAGAACATAGCAGGTGCCACTTCGTTCATTCCCGCTGAGGCTTCCTGAAAATATTTTATTGACATTTCTTCATCACCCGATTTCTCATAAGCGACACCTAACAGGTAAAGTAACTCGTTTTCCTGAGCACAATAAAGTTTTCCTTCTCCAAGATTTTCGGGATATGACCTGGCTTTATTCAGTAACTCAATAGCTTCAGAATAGTTTTCCTGATACATGGCTTTTTTTGCCAGTTCGGTCAAACTGTAAACATATTGGCCGGTTACCTTTCCTTCGCCTCCCTCCCACGGGTGAAACTTACGGGCCATCAGCATATCGTAGGCGAGTTGATTTTGTCGGGTCAGATTATACAACGTCACCAGTTCCAGGTAGAGGTCATCACGTGCATCCACAAGAGAGCGGTATTTCTCTAAAAAACTAAGACGCTTTTGAAGAGGATGTTTCAGTCGTTTGTAGAGCTGATCGAGTTCCATCAGGATTCGGGCATCGCCTGAATCCAGCTTAAAAGCTTTTTCCATTGCCGACAATGCTCCTTCCGCGTCGCCCAATTTATTGAAACAGGCAAGGGCATAGTTTCTCCAGGTTGTCGGAAAATCAGAATTAATTGCAATGGATTGCTTCCAGCATTTGACGGCCTCTTTATAATTTTTTGAAGCGTACCAGAAGTTACCCAGATAATAAAGTGATTTGTAATCATCGGGTTTCAACTGAAGAGCTTTTTGCAATGCAACAACCGCTTCCGGTTGATTCGGGAAACAATAATCGGGCGATTGCCGAGCTGCTTGATCCAGATAAAATTCCGCCTGATTTTCATTGCCAAGAACAATACAAAAATCAGCCAGATAATAATATGCAAGTGGATAAACATCCCCGTTGGCCTGCTCATTAACACCAATTTCCAGAAGTTGAATGGCTTCATTATATAAACCTGCCCAGGCATAATCCAGTGCAAATTCGATGTAATTATGAATATTAGAACGTATTAATTTTTTCATTTCAGCCAAAGCTGACTCACTACCATCTAAAAGGTAAAGTTCGAAGAAGAGGCTGAAATTGAATCCATCTAAACGAAGCGACTCTTTTATTAACAACCGGGCTTCGTCTTTTCTGCCCAGGTATCTAAGTATAGCAACTTTCAAATGACGAGCCTGATGATCGTGCCAGTTTCTGATCAGTGAACGATCAATAACGTCCAGAGCCTCTTCCCATTTCCTGTTGAGCGTTTCAATCCGGGCAATATGAAAATAACCGCTGTTCATCCAGGCAGCATTCCATACGGATTTGTAAAATGCCTTATAAGCTTCATCCGTTTTATTCAAATAACGCTGCGCAATCCCTAAATTGAAAAAAGGTTCGCCGTCAATGGGATTGGGGTTCCGATCAGTAAGTGTTTCAATGGCTTCTTTAAAGAAAGCTTCCGCCATGGCAAACTGACCGCGACGCAGGTGCCACAGCCCCAGAGCATTGTTGCAACGACTGTCGCCCGGATCCCGACGTAATGCTTCTTCATAATAGGGACGCGGATCGTAAGTGGCATGGCGATATTGTTCCAGGTGCAAACCGGTAAGATATAGTTGTTCATTGTTAACAATCTCTTCTGGTAGCTTTGCAGCTTTTGCAGGTTCAGGAATTTCCCGTTCTCCCGGAGGCTTGGCATCCCAACTTACCAGACAGTTGCCATCAGCTGATTTTACCGAAATTTGCAGGTCTTCGGATTTTACACCTTCGGGCAGCTCAACACTTTGCACGTACGATGTTCCCGGATGAAAATCAAAAGTGTCATCCAACAATACCTTTTCACCTGCTGTAAGCAATACTTTTCCTGAAAGATATTCAGCTGTTGTATAAACTTTTATGACAGACTTGCCATTTACACTTTCAAGATTCAACATGGCTTCTTTGGATGCATTTTTAACCACTCCCAAATCACGATAAGGCATAAAATACTGACTGAATGATTTTTCTTCCCCCGGCATCAACCACGAAAAATCAGGTTGATTATCTGTATAAACCCCGCACATTAATTCGATGTAAGGATCATCTTCATCCGTCAAATTACGATCCCAGGCCCGGCCAAAGTCACCATTTCCCCACGTCCATTGCTTTTTACCTGGTGATACATGGTGGCTGGCCACATGCAACAAGCCTCCTTTACTGTCACTTTCATAGCCACCTACAAAATTGTAGTCAGAAGTGATGGCCATATACGAAGTAGGAACTGGAATGTTTTTGTAGCGCGAAATATCTGTTCCCGGGGAGTAATCAACTTTATAATAAGTGCCTTTTGCAATCGGAAATTCCGAAACATCCCGCTTTCCATGATCGAAAACGGCATTTACATCGGGTGGGAAAACCGATTGGTAATCGTCGTTGGCTTTAACAGCCGGATTGGCCCACCAAAGAAATGTTTGCGGATGGTTGGTCCGGTTGTAAAGCTTCACTTTAATTTCGAGATAAGCTTTATCAGGATGCAGGGTGAAGCCCGCCATTCCACGGGTTCGAAACATGCGTTCCAGCTCATTGCACCATACAGTTACACTCCCATCTGCGTTATGCTCAATTTTACTATCGGTGGGATCATAAGTTGACGGACGGTGGTGCTGTGGCCAGTTAAACTCAATTCCACCCGATATCCATGGTCCCGTGAGACCAACAAGTGCAGGTTTTATAACTTGATTGTAGTACACAAAATGGCGTTCTTTCATTTTATCGTAGGCCATTTGCACTCGTCCCCCTAATTGGGGCAGAATCATAATCTTTAAATATTTGTTCTCAAGAAATACGGCATCCCATTCCACATCTTTTTTCTCGTCCTCAATTTTCTCAATCACCGGATGGGGATAAACAACCCCGCTACTTCCCTGATAGACTCTCTTTTCCAAAAAAATCGGGTTCTTCTCTGGTTTTCCAATACCATAAGTTGGAATAGTCACCTTTTCATACCATGCTTTTGCTGTCATTTCTTATTCTGATTTTTTCTGTAATTAGTCTTTGCAAGAAAACACCAACTACTGCGTTGTTCTCGTTTTTGAAACAGTCATTTACAAAAGGTAAACTCCTTGGTTTCAAAAACTTCAAAACCCTTGTATTTGGCGCTTTCTTATCAA
>Ga0163223_100667_pt1 | contig 10376 bp, 10 predicted proteins | sample MSEWel2016_02_17_2_FD_113147 | JGI IMG/M metagenome (GOLD analysis project Ga0163223, IMG submission 113147) | Subsurface microbial communities from deep shales in West Virginia, USA - MSEEL Well Study Marcellus 5H_2016_02_17 ...
AGCAGGATGGCGCGCGGCGAAAAGCGCTGCGTCGACGGATTGGCGTGCGCCGTCATGGTTGGCCTCGGATGGTTTGGGGAAGCGCGGGATTATCCCGATAAGGCGGCCGGAAGGGCAGGGCTACCGGCGTTCGATTCAGAACACAGAGATCGAGCGGCGGCGTGATGGTTCAACGGCGCGCCACGGTTCGTCGTTCCGGCGACCCGCGGGAGCATGAATACCCGTGTCGTCAGCTGCTGAGTTTGCTCAGCAGCGCGTGGGTATCGACGGCACCCATCAGCGCCGCGGCCGCGAGTGGCGTGGCGCCGTTGTTGTCGGCGGCGTGAGGGTTGGCGCCCTGGGCAATCAGGTACTCGACAATCTCGGTGCGGTTGAACATGGCGGCCATCATCAAGGCGGTCTTGCCATCGGGCGATGCGCCCTCGACGTCTGCGCCATGTTCGAGCAACAGCTTGATCATCGCCAGATCGCCCTTGAAGGCCGCGCCTGCCAAGGGTGTCTGGCCCTTGTCGTTGCGCAATTGAGGATCGGCTCCGTTCTCCAACAGTACGCGTGCCGCATCGCGATGCCCGTGATAGGCGGCGAGCATCAACAGGCTGTCGCCGTTGTGGTTGCGAATGTTCGATGGCAGGCCCCGGCCGAGCAGGTCGGCGAGGCGAGCGGCGTCTCCTTGACGGGTGCTGTCGAACACTTGCTCGGCGAAGGCGAGGGCGGCGTCATCCAGGTGGGGCTTGGGTCCGTCGGCTTGGCTCATGCTGATTCCTCGAATGGTGTGCGGCCGCCGGCCTGGATCGGCCAGCGGTCGCCATTGTGCCAAGCGCCACGCCGGTTGGCGTGCTTGCATCGGCTATCCGGCGCATAGACCGGTTTTATCGATGGGTGTTCAAAGGGTGCGCAGGAAGGCCACCAGATCGGCCTTCTCGTCTTGGTTCAGACCGCGTTGCAGCACCAGGTTGAAGAACTCCACCGTATCGTCCAGCGTCAGCAGGCGCCCATCGTGCAGGTACGGCGGCGAATCCTTGATGCCGCGCAGCGGGAAGGTCTTGATCGGTCCGTCGCCCACCGCCATCACCCCGTTGTATTCCTGCGGTTCGTAAAAGCGCTCGGTCTGCAGGTTATGCATCAGATGGTCGGTGTAGTAGGGCGGCACATGACAGCCAGCGCAGGCGCCCTTGCCGTGGAATATCTGCTCGCCACGCAGTTCCTGCTCGCTGGCCTTGGCCGGATCGAGACGGCCTTCGACGTTGAGTTTAGGTGCCGGCGGGAAGTCGAGCAGGGCCTGGAACTCACCCATGAAATGCACCTGGCTGCCGCGCTCGAGCACGTTCACGCCTTTCTTCGCAGCCATGACGATATCGCCGTCGAAGTAGGCCGCGCGCTGCTCGAACTCGGTGAAATCCTCCACGGTCTTCAGCGCCCGCTGCGAGCCGAAGATTTGCTGGACGTTCACGCCGCGCAGGGTCGGGGTGTCGATGCGGTGGCGGAATTCCTGTGGCCGAACATCGCCCGCCAGGTGGGTGGAGGCGTTGGTGTGACCGTTGGCGTGGCAATCGAAGCAGGCGACGCCCGTGTGCGGGTGCTCGCTGCGACGGTCGTCGGTGGCGTTGAATTGTTGTTGCGGAAAGGTCGTGACCAGCAGCCGCAGGCCTTCCAGCTGCTTGGGATTGAGAACTCCGTTGAACATCTCGAAGTAGTTGCGGATGTTCACCAGCTTGCCCTGGGACACATCTCCCAGATCCGGCCGAGTAGTGAGGTAGATCGGTGCCGGGAACTCCGGCAGGAAATGATCCGGCAGATCGAAATCCAGATCGAAGCGGGTGAGGTCTCGGCCTTCGATTTCATTGACCTCATCGATATGGAACTGCGGGAAAACCATGCCGCCTTCGGGATGGTTGGGATGCGGCAGAGGCATGAAGCCGGCCGGAAAGCGTTTCTGCTGGCGAATCTGCTCGGGGCTGAGCTTGGCCAGTTCTTCCCAGCTGCCGTCCGCCAGCTTGACCCGCACGCCAGTCTGGATCGGCTTGCCGCGAGCCATGGTGATCTCATCGTCGGGCGTGTCGCTGAGGTCGTAGCGCTGCTCGAGCAGGCTCATGTGGGTTTCGCGGATGGCCGGTTTTTCAGCCTTCATGCGCTGCATGATCGAGTCGAAGTGCTCGGTGATCCTCACCGGGTTGTAGCTGGACGGCTTTTCGCCCTCGGCCCCATGTGCTACGCAAGGGAGAACGAAGGTGGCGCCGAGCGCAATGGCCAGGCGCCAGGGAACGCTGCAGGTTTTCATTATTGTTTTCCTCACGGGCTGGTAGGTACTAAAGGCCTAGAAGCGAATCGCAGCGTGGGGAAATAGGCTCAGGCTATCGCGGCGATAGTCTCTTCGCTATGTAGCGGTCATGTACGCGCGCAGCGCATGGCTGCGGTGAACAAGCGCATTTTCGATAGCGTATTGCCTTATAGCCGGATTGAGGAAAATCGCCGCTTTTATGTAAAAACGATCCAAGTCGAAGGTGCCGTAACGGATCTGTCGAAGCCGGGTGGCTGTGGCAGTATTCCGCTCCCGCTGAAGCGAATGCCGCACATGAAACCCGAAGACCTCGAACGCTTGGTGACCCAGACCATGCCCTACGGCAAGTACAAGGGGCGATTGATCGCCGACCTGCCGGGCAACTACCTCAACTGGTTCGCCAGGGTGGGTTTCCCGCCAGGAGAGATCGGCCAGTTGCTGGCGCTGATGCAGGAGATCGATCACAACGGCCTGTCGCCGCTGCTCGATCCGCTACGCCGACGCTAAACCCGTAGAGCCGAATTTATTCGGCCGGTTCTGCTGAGGGCCGATAGATAGAAAGCGGCATCCCGTTCCACCAAGGCCGAGCAAGTTCGGCCCTACGGTGTTATGAGTTATTCGCCGAGTTCCGCCTGCAGCGCAGCCAACGCAGGCGTGGCGTAGAGGCCGACTTCCACTGCCAGCGCCATCACCCGCTCGACGTCACAGCTATAAACCAGCACCGCTTGCAACTCGTCATCCAGCGGTTCGCTGAAGTCCACCAGTACGTAGCCGCCCTTCTCGGGGTAGAGCGCGCCGAGTTGCGTCTGGATGCGGTTGAGCGCCTTCAAGGGCTCGGTCTTGGCCAACTGCTTGGGTTGCAGCACGAAGTTGACGCTCTCGCCGAACGAGGCGCGAATCTGCTCGAACAATGCCTGATAGTCGTCGGCCTGGAACAGCACCGTGTCCGGCAGGCTGCCGACGACGACCCATTCGCCCAGTGGAATGGGGAAGTCGTCGTCGTAGTTGATATCCGGATTGGCCTGCAGAAAGCCCTGGGGATCGGCATAGGCCTGCGCGGCTTCGTCGGCGACGCGGTTGATTTCCTCATCGCTCATGCAGCCGGAACTGATCAGGCGGATCAATTCGGCGAGTGGGTCTTTCATCGGACAGTCCTGGCTTGTTGGGCGCGCAAGAATAACGTAAGCCGGTTGCGGCCGGCAGCAACCGCCCTGATGAGCGATATGGAGCGGCACCGGGGGCCGACAGCGTGGCCTGCGCTACGATTGCTGACCTGTGATCTGCTTGTCCGCTTTTCAACGCGCGGCTGCAGCTTCTGTCAGGTTTTCGTGCACAATAGCCGCCATATAAAACAGATGCGGGATGACGCTAGCGATCGGCGCTGCCGGCATCGCTCTGTTCCTACGCCAGACAACGATCAGCCAATATTCAAGAGGAACGACTGTGCATAACGTCGTCATCAGCGGTACCGGCCTTTATACCCCTGCCCAGAGCATTTCCAACGACGAGCTGGTGGAGTCCTTCAACACTTACTCGCTCCGCTTCAATACCCAGCATGCCGCTGCCATCGAAGCTGGTGAAGTGCAACCGATGCCCGAATCCAGCTCGGCCTTCATCGAGAAGGCGTCCGGTATCAAGAGCCGTTTCGTGACCGACAAGGCCGGCATCCTCGATCCCGACCGCATGGTTCCGCGTATTCCCGAGCGCAGTAATGACGAGTGGTCAATTCTTTGCGAAATGTCGGTGAAAGCCGCCGAAGAGGCACTGGCCAGAGCTGGCAAAACTGCTGCGGATATCGACGGGGTGATCGTGGCGTGCTCCAACCTGCAGCGTGCCTACCCGGCTGTTGCCATCGAAGTGCAGGCGGCACTGGGCATCAAGGGATTCGGCTTCGACATGAACGTAGCTTGCTCCTCGGCCACTTTCGGTATCCAGAACGCCGCCAACGCGGTGCAACTGGGCCAGGCGCGGGCGGTGTTGATGGTCAACCCGGAAATCTGCACCGGCCACATGAACTTCCGCGATCGCGACAGCCACTTCATCTTTGGCGACGCATGCACCGCAGTGATCGTCGAGCGCGCCGACCTGGCGACCTCCAAGCATCAGTGGGATGTCATCAGCACCAAACTGGTGACGGAATTCTCCAACAACATTCGCAACAACTTCGGCTTCCTCAACCGCACCGCCGAGGAATACATGACCAACCCGGACAAGCTGTTCGTCCAGGAAGGTCGCAAGGTGTTCAAGGAAGTCTGCCCGATGGTGGCCGAGCTGATTGGCGAGCACCTTAAGGAAAACGATATTGAGGTCGGCTCGGTCAAGCGTTTCTGGCTGCATCAGGCCAACCTCAACATGAACCACCTGATCGTGCGCAAGCTGCTGGGTCGCGACGCCAGCGCGGAAGAGGCACCGGTGATTCTCGATACCTATGCCAACACCAGTTCGGCCGGCTCGGTGATTGCCTTCCACAAGCATCAGGACGACCTGCCGGCTGGCAGCCTTGGTGTGCTCAGCTCTTTCGGTGCCGGTTATTCCATTGGTAGCGTGATCCTGCGTAAGCGCTGATCCCCGTGTTCGCTGCCTCTCGATCCGGGAGGCGGCGGGCAGCATTTCCCTTCTCGTCTGCTTTCAGCGGTTCGCTTGAAGCGCTCTGCAATGCCCATTGCAGAAAGTTCCCACAACTTTGAACTGTCATATTGCGGCAAATCTTCTGTCACATCGGCTTCCCATAATCGCCTCCGTCGAACAAGACGACGTCATGTCACTCGCAGGACGACGTTTCATAACCGAAGGAGCTTTTCCGATGAAGAAGAAGTTGATTGCGATTGCTGTTGGTGCTGCGATGGCGGTGCCTGTTGTAGCAATGGCCGATGTTAATTTCTATGGCCGTGCGCATGTGTCGGTGGATTACCTGGATGATGGCGCCGATTATTCCGAAACCAACTTGTCGAGCAACTCTTCGCGCCTGGGTTTCAAGGGCGATCATCAGATCAACCCGGATCTGAATGCTTTCTTTCAGATTGAACAGCAAATCAACTTTACTACCGGCAGCAGCGATAGCGGCAGCACAAGTTTCGCTACCCGCGACACCTTTGTCGGTCTGGGCGGCAACTTCGGTGCGGTACAGCTCGGTCGTTTCGACAGCCCATTCAAGGTCGCCCGTGGTCCTGCCAACCTGTTCGGTGACCAGGTCGGTGACATGCGCAACCTGACTCGTTTCGGCAATGGCCGCTTCGACGAGCGTTATGACAACACCATCCAGTACACCACGCCGACCATGGGCGGTTTCAACGCCAAGCTGGCCTACTCGATGTATGAAGGCCAGTGGGCTGTTGAAGATACAGACAGCGATGCCATCAGCATGTCGCTGAACTACGCCGGCGGCCCGCTGGAGGCTTCCCTGGCATACGAGAAGGTCGAGGAAGATCAGGAGCGCGGCGAGCGTGACGGTATCCGTGCCGCTGCCGCCTACAAGCTGACCGATGCCTTCAAACTGGTGGGCTTCTATCAAACCGTTGATCACGACTCCCCGATTGAAGCCAGCCGCGATGCTTGGTCTTCCGACGTCTATGGTCTGGGTGGCGAATACGCAATTGCCAAGAACACCGCTCTGAAAGCCATGTGGATGACCCGCGATTCCGACGCTGACGATGCTGATGCCGATATGTGGGTAGTAGGTGTTGAGCACAAACTGGACAAGGCTGTTCGTGTCTATGCCAACTATGCTGTCCTGGATAACGATGACAACTCCGCACAAGTTCCATGGGAACAGGCCCGTTCGGCAAATGTGCGTAATAACGCAGCACTTGGCGTGGCTGCAGCGGGTGAAAAGGCTTCCGGTCTCTCTGTAGGTCTGCGCTACGACTTCTAATTACGCTTCGCGGAATTAATAAAAAACAAACCGGGCTGCTCCTAGAGGACAGCCCGGTTTGTCATTTAAATGAAATTTTTCAGTCTTATTATCGTTTCCAGAGTGTCATCTAACCCTTACGCCAATAGTTGGCGAAACCTTGCACTAGGAGTTTTCATGCGCAGTTTGTTCGTTATCGCCATGGCGTGTCTGTTGGCCGCCTGTGCCCAGCAACCTCACGTTCAGCTGTATTCCGGTGCGCCCTTGCCTGAAAGCCAGATACTAACGCTGGTAGTCCCCAGTGAACTGGAAATCCGCAGCATCAATGGCCAGCCGCATTCGGCCGCCAACTCCATGTTCGGTGCTTCGGACAAGCGTCTGCATCTGCAACCCGGCGCCTATCAGGTGCATGCCTTCTACAAGAACGGGTTCGACATCGACGGTGGCATCAGCCACGAAGTGGTGCGCAGCCGCACGGCCATCTTCAATTTCGAAGGGAAGGCCGGTGAAACCTGGCGCCTGGAGTTCGACCGCCCGCAGAACCTGGCCGAAGCCAAGGCGTTTGAAACCGACTTTCCCGCCTGGGCGCTGAACACCCGCAGCGGCGAGCGCATCGAGGCCCAGGCCGGCAATCGCAATACCTCGGTTTTGAGCGCGATGCTGGGTTCCAGCGAAGTGGCGCCGGAAGCCACCAGTGTTACCCCGTTGGGCAGCGCAACCGCAGCACCCCAGGCCGTCTCGCTGAATCCGGCTCCTGCCGCCATGGCAACCCTGCCGCACAGCGATGCGACCCTGACGACGCTGCAGCAAATGTGGAATCTGCTGACGCCGGAAAGCCGCTCGGCCTTCCTCAAGTGGGCCCAGCAGTAATCTGAATCGACATTGCAACTTGCTGGCGATCTGTAGAAGCTTCGCTAGCAAGCTGTGCCTGCTTTCACCCTTTCCTTGTGGTACCTGACGCGCCAGACTGGCCGGCATGCCTATCCAGACAATTACCCGCCTCGCCGGGCTTGCCCCGCAGCAATGGGACGCTTTGCTGCCAGATAACCAGCCATTTCTACGTCACGCCTTTCTCGCGAGTCTCGAAGACAGCGGCAGTGTTGGCGGATCGACGGGCTGGCAGCCGGAGCATCAGCTGCTACTCGACGCCACGGGCGCCGTGCAGGCAGCACTACCGCTATACCGGAAGACCAACTCAAACGGCGAATACGTGTTCGACTGGGCCTGGGCCGATGCCTGCCATCGGGCGGGCATCGAGTATTACCCCAAGTTGCTCTGTGCCGTGCCTTTCTCGCCAGTGACGGGCGCGCGCCTGCTGGGCGATCGCGATGCAGCCGGGCAACTGCTTGATCAGCTCACCAGTGAGCTTGAGGAGGAGGGACAGTCCAGCCTGCATGTGAATTTCACCGAGCCGGATGCAGATGCGGTATTACGCGACCGCGATGGCTGGCTGGAGCGCATCGGCTGCCAATTCCACTGGCACAACCGTGGCTATCGAGACTTTCAGGACTTTCTCGACGCGCTTACCTCGCGCAAGCGCAAACAGTTGCGCAAGGAGCGCGAACAAGTGACGGGGCAGGGGATCGAATTCGACTGGCGCGAAGGGCACCAGCTTGACGAGGCGGAGTGGGATTTCGTCTACGCCTGCTACGCCAATACCTACCATGTGCGCGGTCAGGCGCCCTACCTGACGCGCAGCTTTTTCAGCCTGCTGGCCGAGCGCATGCCCGAGGCGATCCGCGTGGTGTTGGCCAGGCAGGGCACGCGCCCAGTGGCCATGGCCTTCAGTCTGCTCGACGCGAGCGGGCTCTATGGCCGCTACTGGGGTTGCTTGTCCGAATTCGATCGGCTGCACTTCGAGACGTGCTTTTATCAGGGCATCGATCAGGCGATCGCCGCCGGGCTGTCTCGTTTCGATGCCGGTGCGCAGGGCGAGCACAAGCTTATTCGCGGCTTCGAGCCGGTGATCACCCGCTCCTGGCATTACCTGTTGCATCCGGGGTTGCGCGCGGCGGTGAGCGACTTTCTCGCTCAGGAGCGCCAGGGTGTGCTGCGTTATGCCGAAGCGGCACATGATGCGCTGCCCTATCGGCAAGACTCGGTGGACGCTATCTCCCCTTCGGCGCCGCGCTGACCCCTTCAAGGGTGGCGAAGGAGGTGTCCTTGGCGGTCAGCAGGAAGTCGCGCATGAAAGGTGAATCCAGCATGTCGGCGCGAATGCCGGCGAACAACGTGGCGAACAGGCCTTTCTCCCCCAGGCGTTTGGCGGTGACGTAGCCGCGCGCGCTGTACTCATGCAATGCCCAGTTCGGCACGCAGCAGACACCACGCCCCGAGGCCACCAGCTGCATCATCATCACCGTTAATTCTGAGGTGCGGACCTGTGCCGGCTCGACATCGGCCGGTTCGAGAAAGCGGGTAAAGATGTCCAGCCGGTCGCGCTCCACCGGATAGGTGATCAGGGTCTCGCTGGTCAGATCTTCAGGGCGTACGTAGGGCCGCGTCGCCAGCGCATGCTGGTTGGCCACCGCCAGCAGGGCCTCGTAGGTGAACAGCGGAACGTAGGTGATCCCCGGCAGCTCGATGGGGTCCGACGTCACCACCAAGTCCAGATCGCCGCGCGCCAGCGCCGGCAGCGGCGCGAAGGAAAACCCCGACGCCAAATCCAGTTCGACTTCAGGCCAGGCATCGCGGAACTGGTCGATGGTCGGCATCAGCCACTGAAAGCAGCTATGGCATTCGATGGCCATATGCAGACGTCCGGCGGTGCCGCCGGCCAGGCGCGCCAGATCGCGTTCGGCGCTGCGCAGCTGCGGCAACAAGCTATCCGCCAGTTGCAACAGGCGCAAACCGGCGCTGGTGAAACGCACAGGGCGGGTTTTGCGCACGAAGAGCTGCAGGCCCAGGCGCTCTTCCATCTCTTTGAACTGATGCGACAGAGCCGATTGGGTCAGGTGCAGGCGCTCGGCCGCTTCGACGAGGCTGTCCGTTTCGCGCAATGCATGAAGCGTTTTCAGGTGACGGATTTCCAGCATTTGCGATCCCCGCATTATTCGCTGCCCAAGCCTCAGGCTCAGATGACGCTTGGGATGAGCGGCTGACTTGAACGCTACTCATCGTGGTGGCGAAGTGTGTATCAGCGTGATATCGCTGTCGAGCCGAACCCTTGAGAAGTGAATGCAGTTGTTTGCTGAACAGCTGGGTGAGTAATTCTAATCTTCAACTTCAAATTCGTGAGTTTGTTTCATTCGGCGCGCATGGCCACAATCCGCTCAAACCAAAAGCGAGACGAATTGGAGATTGTTATGGCTGTGGCGCATTCCCTGGGCTTTCCGCGCATCGGCGCTGACCGCGAATTGAAAAAGGCGCTTGAAGCTTACTGGAAAGGTGATCTGGACGAGGGCGAGCTGCGCCGTGTGGGTCGCGAGCTGCGAGCTGCACACTGGCAACTGCAGACGGACGCCGGCATCGAGCTGTTACCGGTCGGCGATTTTGCCTGGTACGACCAAGTGCTGACGCATTCGCTGATGTTTGGCGTGGTGCCGGAGCGGTTTCGTCCGGCTGATGGCGCGCCGACTCTGGATACGCTGTTCGCCATGGCGAGGGGCGTCGCCAAATCTTGCTGCGGCGCGGGACAGGCGCAGGAAATGACCAAGTGGTTCGATACCAACTACCACTACCTGGTGCCTGAATTCACGGCGGGCCAGCAATTCAAGCTGTCCTGGACGCAGTTGTTCGAGGAGGTCGAAGAAGCCAAGGCGTTGGGGCATGCGATCAAGCCGGTGCTGATCGGTCCGCTGACTTATCTCTGGCTGGGCAAGGCCAAGGGCGAGGCGTTCGACAAGCTGGACCTGTTGGAACGGCTGCTGCCTGTTTATGGCGAAATATTGGATCGGCTGGCCGAGCAGGGCGTCGAGTGGGTGCAGATCGACGAGCCGATTCTGGTGCTGGACCTGCCGCAGGACTGGAAGAATGCGTTCGAACGCGCTTACAACCTGTTGCAGCGGGCTCCGCTGAAAAAGCTGGTCGCGACCTACTTTGGTGGTCTGGAAGACAATCTGGGCCTGGCCGCTGCGCTGCCGGTGGACGGTTTGCATATCGACCTGGTGCGCGCACCGGATCAGTACCCGGTGATCCTCGATCGGCTGCCGGCCTACAAGATCCTCTCCCTCGGGCTGGTTAACGGGCGAAATGTCTGGCGCTGCGATCTGGACAAGGCGCTGAGTGTGTTGCAGCACGCTGCCGAGC
>Ga0163223_100668_pt1 | contig 10363 bp, 8 predicted proteins | sample MSEWel2016_02_17_2_FD_113147 | JGI IMG/M metagenome (GOLD analysis project Ga0163223, IMG submission 113147) | Subsurface microbial communities from deep shales in West Virginia, USA - MSEEL Well Study Marcellus 5H_2016_02_17 ...
AATAAAATATTTATCTAATAACTTCTGTACTTCCTGCTCACCCATATATTTTGTTTCACCATAATAATTAATAGGATTCGGCTGATCAGTTACTTTAAAAGGTTCTTCTCCCTGACCATCAAATACATAGTCAGTACTTATATAAAGCATTTTTGCATTTGATTTTTTAGCTGCTTCTGCAACATATCTTGTGCCTTCAACATTGACCTTGTGACATAACTTTCTTTCAACTTCAGCTTGATCAACATCAGTATAAGCTGCACAGTGAATAATTACATCTGGTTGATAATCTAATATAAAATCTTTAGTTTCTTTTTCATTTGTTAAATCAAAATCTTCTTTATCCACACCAATATGCTTTATATTTAATTCTTTTAGTTTTTTAACAACATCATAACCAAGCTGTCCATCAGCACCGGTAACTAAAACTTTCATTAACTATTCACCTGCTTCTCTTTATAGATTCTTTCGTAGTAGTCTTTATAATCACCACTAATGATATTCTTCCACCATTCTTTATTATCAAGATACCATCTAATTGTCTTTTTAATACCTTTGTCAAATAAAATAGTAGGTTTCCAGCCAAGTTCTTCACTTATTTTAGTAGGATCAATAGCGTATCTTAAATCATGACCAGCTCTATCCTCAACAAAAGTAATCAAAAATTTAGGTTTATCAAGTTCATCCAAAATAGTTTTTACCACTTCTAGATTACTTCTCTCATTATGTCCACCTATATTATAAACTTCACCTTCTTTGCCTTCATGTAAAATTAAATCAATAGCTCTACAGTGATCTTCAACATATAACCAGTCTCTAACATTTTCTCCTTTTCCATAAATCGGTAATTCTTCTTCTGCTAACGCCTTAGAAATCATTAAAGGAATTAACTTCTCTGGAAACTGGTAGGGTCCATAGTTGTTGGAGCATCTTGAAATAGTAACCGGCAGTTCAAAAGTTCTGTGATAGGCTTCCACTAATAAATCAGCTGAAGCTTTAGAAGCTGAGTAAGGTGAAGATGTTTTAATTGGTGTATCTTCAGTAAACATTAATTCTGGTTTATCTAAAGGCAAATCACCATAAACCTCATCTGTTGATACCTGATGAAATCTTTCAATTCCATATTCTCTACATGCATCCATTAAAACTTGAGTCCCCATAATATTAGTCTCTAAAAATACTTCTGGTTCTTCAATAGAACGATCAACATGTGATTCTGCAGCAAAGTTAACTACTATATCAAAATCTTCTTCTGCAAAAAGATCAGAGATAAAGTCTCTATCTCTAATGTCACCTTTTATAAATCTAAAGTTATTATTGTCCATTACAGGTTCTAAAGTTTTCAGGTTTCCTGCATAAGTTAAAGCATCAAGGCAGACAATTCTGTAATTAGGATGCTGTTCTAACATATAAAATATAAAATTACTGCCAATAAAACCTGCTCCACCAGTTACTAAAATATTCATCTATTTAAACCTCACTTACTTTAATATTTAAAGTTACAGTCACTATTTTTTAACAAAGATGCTTTTTGGTCTTTTTCTGATAAAATAGGGTCTTTAATTCCCCAGTCAACATTTACTTCCGGATCATCAAATCTAATACTCCTATCATATTCAGGAGCATAATATTCATCAACCTTATATTGAACTTCGGCATTATCACTTAAGGTTAAAAATCCATGAGCAAATCCTTTGGGTATTAAAAACTGTTTTTTATTTTCAGCACTCAATTCTACGCCAAACCATTTTTTATATGTAGGTGAATCTTCTCTTAAATCAACCGCAACATCATAAATAATACCTCTGGTACACCTAACTAGTTTAGTCTGGGCTTTGGGAGATAGTTGAAAATGAAGTCCTCTTAATACTCCTTTTTCTTTTGATAAAGAGTGATTATCTTGAATAAATTCGATATCAAGACCATTATCTTTAAATTTTTTAGCTGAATAGCTTTCTGTAAACCAGCCTCTATTATCTTCAAATACTTTTGTTTCGATTATGTATAAATCTTCGATTTCTGTTTTAATTAATTCCATACTGCACCTCTAATTAATATCTTATTTTGCCTTCTGCTACTTTTTTTAGAAACTGTCCATACGGAGAATTACCATATTTCTCAGCTGATTCTAATAAAGTTTCTTTATCTATCCAGTTGTTTCGATAGGCTATTTCTTCTAAAGCAGAGATCTTTATCCCCTGGCGATGCTCTATTGTCCTTACAAATTCTGCTGCTTCTAAAAGAGTATCCATTTTACCAGTATCTAACCAGGCAAAACCTCTACCTAAGAGCTGAACATCAAGATCTCCTTCTTCTAAATAAATTTTATTTAAGTCTGTAATCTCAAGTTCTCCTCGATCACTTGGTTCTAAATTTTTAGCATAATCAACCACTCTATTATCATAAAAATATAGTCCAGTAACTGCATAATTTGATTTAGGATTATCAGGTTTTTCTTCTATGGAAGTGACCTGACCTTCTTCATCAAAATCAACTATACCAAAACGTTCTGGATCATCTACATAATATCCAAAAACTGTAGCTCTATTTTCATTATTAACTGCTTCTTTAAGTAAAGAAGTTAAATGGTTACCATAGAAAATATTATCTCCTAAAATCATAGCTACATTATCATCACCAATAAATTCTTCACCAATTATAAATGCTTGCGCAAGTCCATCTGGAGAAGGCTGTACTTCATAACTTAATTCTATACCAAACTGACTTCCATCCCCCAATAAGTCTTCATAGCGCGATAAGTCTTCTGGAGTAGAAATAACTAATATTTCTTGAATTCCAGCTAACATCAAAATTGATAATGGATAATATATCATTGGTTTATCATATACTGGTAGAAGCTGTTTACTTGTTACTAAGGTTAAGGGATATAATCTTGTGCCTGATCCACCAGCTAGGATTATCCCTTTTGTTTTTTTAGACATTTTTACACCCCAATTTGATAAAATAATATTATTCATGTTTAATAATATAACTTAAGATATATCCTCTAAACTTATTAAGAACTTTTTTAATAAATTTTGTCTTAGGTAAATACCTATAAAAAAATTTCAACATTTTAATTACTAATCGACTTTGACTTCTCAATTTATACTTTAAATTATATCCAATAGTTTGAGAGTTAATTAAATCATTTTTTGTTGCGTAATTTATTACTAATTTTTCATTATTCAATAATATTTTTTCTCCTTTTGGAGAATTACAACTTATTATAGCAGTTTTTTCATTATTATCAAAATGCCATGCATCTCCAACTGATAAATCAGAGCTTTCAATACCAAATAATTTTTTGCAATTTAGACACCCATTTGGAACATAGTAATAATCTTTATCTCTTAATAATTTATTATTATTATATGATATACTATATTTTTTATCTTTGGATTCAATAATTATATTTCCAGGCCTGTACTCCCCATATCTTGACTTATAAATTACTTTATCTCCAATATCTATTTTATTTTTTTTCAAAAAATCATCAAATCCATTTTTCATTCTACCAATCGTACAAAACAAGCTTATTTGTGCATATATATTATCCAAACTATATTTATTTATATAGTTCTCTAAAGCTACATTTTGACAAGGCAAACCAACAAATAACAAAGATTCATACTCTTTTATTTTCGAAATATTAATAAGCATTTTAGACGTATGATAATAAGAACCAGAGTGATTTAAAACTTCATCTTCAGATGTTATTATGTCGCCATAAATATTCATTTTTTCATCATAGAAAGCTACTACAGCAGCATCAATTTTATCTTTATTAAACAAATTTAAGATTGTTGAAGAAACTATACCTCCAGAAGATGAATTTTTTCTAATTTTTTTTTCTTTTGATTTACCAACATAAACTGCTTTAAGCTCAGAAAGATCTTCATCGTATTTTATTTCAGAAACTGGACATAAGTCAATACATAAATCACAATCAATACATAGTTCTTCATTAACAGATGGCCTAATCCCAATGTTTGTGTTCTCTCTTATTTTAATACAATTCTTAGGACATATATTCTCACATAACCCACACCCAATACACTTATATTTGATTTTATTGACATTATTCATTAATAGAATCTCCATACAATGCACTGATTGAATCTTGTATATATTTTTTAGAAAAGTCAATATGCTTATCGATTTTTGATCTATCAGAATTGTAACATTCATCATAGTTATTAAAAATATTTTTTATTCTATCTATTGAAGGCACCTTATCATTTATTTGCAAATCACCTAATTCATATAATTCAAATAAATTTTTCATTCTTAAATTAACAGTTGAATGATTAAAGGATAAAAATTTCTTTTCAAATAACAAACTATAAGAAGTCCCATGAAATGAATTAGTAAGAATATAATTAGCATCTTTAAATGCTTGCACAAAATCTTTCGGTCCCAAATCATTTAATTTATTTATTTTTTTTGTTGTATTTAACCTTCTAGTAAAAGGTATTTCAACACTATATATTGGAAGGTTATAATAATTAGACATTTTTACAGCAGTATCTAATAATGTTCTGTTATTTTCAAGCATATATATTAAAATATAATCTCCAGATATTTTATCACTTGAAAAATTATACCATTTATCTGGTGAGATCAAAAATACTGGATCTAAAACTAGTTTAATATTGTCTTTTTTTGTAATTTTCTTTAATAATTTAACAGTTTTTCCTTCTCTTAATGATACAAAATCAAATTCATTAATGTGCTTTTTTATTAAATACAATGATTGTTTTGAAATATTATTACTACCAAAACTTGCAGCATAAGAAATTTTATTCCCTTCGTAATCTGGAAGAAAATAATCTAAGAAATATTCTTCGGTTATTTTCTCATTCCAAACTTGATCACTACCTACAATAATTAAGTCAAATTCATTTATATTTTTGTTTAACTCCTTAGAATTATCAATTAATTTTGTCTTGCTAAAATTATTTTCAAAGAAGATTTCAAATTCTTTATGTTGCTTTTTTTTTAAAATATAATCTATTATTTTTTTTATTCGATGTTTAAAGGTAATACCTTTTCTTAAAAAATTCAAACTATACATCGAAGCAAATTTATTAGGAGTAAAGTCTATTATTTTTATCTCATGTCCCAAAGAACCAACATATTCTTTTAACGCATACATTTGCAATAGAGCACCATAATTTTTAGCCCATTGAAAAGTAAGTATTCCTATTTTCATAATTAAACACTCCCTCTTTAAATTAAAGTTATCTCTTTAATACTCGCTTATTCGCAGTTTTTCATTTTTCTTTGAATTAGAAAAATAGAAATTTAAGACATAAATATTAATTTCTGGAAATATAGAGACGACCTTATTAAAAAATCAATCTTTTTTCTAAAAAATTCCTCTATGGTCGCTTTGGGTCTCCACATGACCATGGTGGTCTTACCTCCCATATCTCCCAGGATCTATGTCCCAACATTCCTTCGTTCTACCTTCCCATGGGTGGAGGCCGATTTTGCTCCTTAAACGGGGTCTTAACTTCTGTTAAGCCCTAATGGAAAAATATATTCCGGCTAATCCAGTCTCCATATTAATAATATTTATTTAATTTAATAAAATGATTTTTGATGTCATATTTAAAATCCTCTTTTTTTATATTTTCATTAATAACTTTTAACTGTTCTGGCCTATTTAAAACTTCTAATAAACTATCTATTAATTTGTTATTATTATAAACTAAACCTGTTCTTTTGTTTTTTAATATATCTTTAAAGCCCACATTTTCTGAAACCAAAATAGGCATTGCATAAGAAAATGCTTCTAAACCAATAAAACCAAAGGTCTCTTTCCACTGGCTTGGAATAATTAATATGCTGTTTTTAGAAAACATTTCTGAAAAATCCCCATGGGAATATTTACCGTGGAATTTAAAATAATCAGAATTAAACTTATTAATATTAACACTAGAATAATCACCATATATATTTAATTCCCATGAATTATTTATATCTTTTATTTTTTTTAGATTATCAATCAAATTATAAAAACCCTTTGCAGGATCTAAATATCCCATAAACATAAATCTAATCTTATTGTCAAAAGTTGACTGGTAATTTAATTTATTTCTATTGTCCTTAATATTAGAATGGCTAACAGATAAAATTTTATGATTTATATTATCTAAATCAATGTATCTAGAAAATATTTCTTTAGTAACAGAACTATTGAAAATTATTAAATCAAATTTATTTAATAAATCAATTTGATAATCTCTATATTTCTTAAATTCAACTGCTTTTTTCTCTAATAAAGCTTTGTTAACATTTAAGTTTTTTTTATTTAAACTTAAAGTATTTTTAATAAATTTAAAATTAACATTTTTTTTAATTTTAGATAGTTGTTTTATTATAAAATCAAATATACCATTTTTTCTATAGAGCATTATATTCCTAATTATTTTTTGCTTTATCAAAGAATTATAATTTTTATTACATTTAATACATTTATTTCCATTTTTATAGTCATAACAAATATTGTTTTCTGAATCATACAATTTCACTTTCGGACATATTCCAAAATAGTCATGTGTAGTAAGAATTGTCTTTATAGAAAGTTTGTTTGCAGCAACAATAAACTCCTTCGGAAACCCAATCAAAGAATGAACATGCATTATATCAAACTTTTCTTTTTCTAAAAAATTAAAAAAAATTTTTTCAGATCTTTCTGCCATAAAAGGAATCGGCGTGGAAAAGCCACTTAAAGAAATAGGTAACGGATTTATTATTTGATAAATAGGCATTCCTTTATAATGGTCATATAATTTTATTTCAGAATTATTACTTCCTAACTTATACTCACCTGGAAGCATTAAGCTAATATCATATCCATTATCTTGCTGTTCTTCAATTAAACCTTTAACATATAACACAAGTCCACCACTATGTAAAGGAGGAAAGCCTAAAAAATAGTGTAATACTTTATTTTTATCAGGCTTCTTCATAATTAAACCTCTTTCTGTATTTGTTTTTGATAATGACTTTATTTTTCAAAATTACCTAAATATAATTTTATTTTTTTGTATATCTCGCTAATGAAATATCTGTTTATAGAAAACATTATTAATATTATAATTGCATCGAAAACAATAATCAAAAATGTTGAATTCAAATAATTAACTATTGATGAAATAAATATTAAAAGTAAACCACTAAATAACTTCTTATAATTAATTTCTATTTCAAAATAATTCTTAGTGGTATAAACCCTAACAATCCAAACAACTAAATAAGACATTAAAGTTGATAAAGAAGCAGCCATTAACCCAAATTTAGGTATTAAAATAATGTTAACTAAAATATTTACTAATGCTCCAATTGAAGTCGTAGAAAAAGCTTTAATAGTATTTTTCGCACTTAAATATCCTGTACCATAAAAAGCAGAAAAACTATTAAACATTGCTGCTAAAAATAAAATAGGAGTATATTCCCAAGCTGAAACAAATTCAGCTCCAACTAAAAATTGTATAAATAATCTTACAGATATTGTACCTAATAAGACTAAGATCAATTGAAAATTCAATAAGTAATTGAAAATTTCTGTATAATATTCATTTTTGTTTTCAGATTCAAATTCATCTATAGCACTAGTTTGCCAAGCTTGATAAAAAATAGTATTAAACAAGTAAATAACACTTGCGAATTTATTTGCAATTGCATAAATACCTAAATATTCAAAATTTAAAAAATAGCTTATTAAATATCTATCAGAAACATTCATAAACCACCAACTAATTCCATTGGGTAATAAAGGGATTGAGTATTTTATTAAACTATATAATATTTTTTTATTTATAGACTTCAAATTAATATATTTATAAATTCCCCCATAAACTAAAATCACTAAGGAACTAATACTCAATGAAATTGTAGTAGCAAGTATCATTCCATTGTAACTCATGTTAAGAAAGCCAATAAAATATATATTTAACATTCCAATAAAAAACGTAGTGATAATTCCCGATATAGAATACAATTTAAGTCTATCCAAACCTCTTAAAATTTGTCTAAACAAGCTATTAAAAATAGACATTGTAAACATTGCTGTAATTAAATTTATATATTCTATGGAAGGGTCAACAATAATAACACCTGAATAAAATAATACTAAACTTAAAAAAATCATTAGAACAACAAAGAAAAAACTTGAAGAAATGATTTGTTTTTTTCTTTCATATTTAGAATCTAATAAATATCTATAAACCCCATCTATAATTTGTAAATAAATAAAAGGTAAGATAAGCGACTTAGTTGTATTAACAAAATCCATAATTCCATATTCCGCTGTATTAAGATATCTGGTATAAAAAGGAATTAAAAAAAAACTAATTGTTTTAGAACCAAAATTTCCAATCATATATAATAATGTATCAGAAAATAATTTTTGTTTTTTTGTAGTCAAAGTATTCCTCCATATTGTTAGCTATCAAATTAATGAATTTATTAATTTTTTCTCTACACATAAAAAATAGTTTTTTACATCAAAACTTCTCTCGAGATTTAAACTTGAATTCGGTAAGTAAAAATACCGAATCCAGTTATGATAGTCTTTAAACAGTAAATCTAGTTCAAATTTTTTTGAATAAAAAAATAGAATCTCCCTTAAGGTTTGTGGTAAAATGTTTTTAGAACAAAAAACCATACCAAAACCAAAAAGGAGATTCTGATATGAGTTTATAATGTTTCTAAGCCCGTCAAAGAGATTTCCAAAAGTTTTTTGTAGTAATTTGGATTATGCCAGCTAATTTGACATGGTCGTTTTCTTCCTTCAAAATAATAACCAGAAAGGGAGATAATTATGAGTAAAAATACTAAACGCTCACCTGAAGAAAAGATGGAAATTGTTCTTGAAGGTCTTCAAAATGATAATATCTCTGAGATCTGCCGCAAACATGGTATTTATGAGAGTCAGTTTTATCAGTGGAAAAAAAGACTTATTGGTTCTGCAGGCAAAGTTTTTAGAAACAAAAAGAAAAAAGATCCTGAAAAAGAGAAACTTAAAGATGAAGTCGAAAGACTAAAACAGACTCTGGTAGAGCAAACCTGTGAGCTGCAGATTCTAAAAAAAAACGACAAATAGGACTGCATGGTGAAATCAAAAATGACTGGCTTGCAGCAGAAGAAAAAGAAAATTAATGGATATTGTGAAAGAATCCATACTACCAATTAAGTCCACCTGCGAAAAATTAAAACTTAATTCCTGGCGTTACTATGACTGGAGAAAACGCTATGAGGCTTGCGGGATGGAAGGGCTTAAAAATCATAAGTCCACCCCTGCCTCATGCCCTCACAGCCTTTTAGAGGAAGAAAAACAGGCAATTATAGATTATGCCCTTAAACACCCTGATCTGCGTCATAGAAAGCTTGCTAAAAAGATGATGGATGATGATATTGTCTATGTATCAGCATCCAGTACATATCGGCTGCTTAAAGACGCTGGTCTTATTCCTGAACAGGAATATCACAAGAAGAAAAATGCAGACGGTAAAATTGAAGTTGATCAGCCCAATAAAATGTGGCATACCGATATTAGCTATATCCCTGTAAAAAATACCCATGCCTATTTAATCTGCGTTCTTGATAGCTACTCCCGTAAAATCATACATGGAGAACTCTCTCAAACTATGACTGCAGATGATATGCAGCGGGTCCTCAGCAGAGCCATGTTTAAAGCTGGTGTATTTGAAGCAGAGCCTGTCAGCAGGCCAGCTCTTGTAAGTGATAATGATACCCAGCTTGTGTCTAAATCTTTTACCAAATTTCTTGAAGAATGGGAGATCAAGCACATCAGGACAGCTGTAAGGCATCCTGAGACAAATGGAAAAATTGAAATTTTCCACAAAACAATCAAGTATGAGAATGTCTATAGAAAAGAAACATATCAGAGCTTTTATGAGGCCAGAGAAGATATAGAAGATTTCATTGACTACTACAATTCTGAAAGACTGCACCAGGGTGTAGATTATGTAACACCAGATCAAAAATATAACGGCAAAGCCGATAAAATTATAGATGAGAGAAAGAAGAAACATCAGTCAGCAATTAATAGAAGAAAACGGCTCAATCGAAAAAGAAAATCAACAGCTGCATAAAATACCTAGGACTACAAAAGTATTTTTAAAATTTACTTGACTTTTCAGAAACAATGCAGAGTTTACCACAAAATAACACTAAAATAAATAGTTTTAACAAATTAAATATTCCTGCAAAATTTGACAGTAATACAGTTTCCAATGTTCCATCTTTTACTTATCTGGAAGCTGCTAAATCAATTATAGATTTTAAATCTTTGATTTCAAATAACATAAGCTATCAAAAAGCTCCAAAT
>Ga0163223_100672_pt1 | contig 10349 bp, 8 predicted proteins | sample MSEWel2016_02_17_2_FD_113147 | JGI IMG/M metagenome (GOLD analysis project Ga0163223, IMG submission 113147) | Subsurface microbial communities from deep shales in West Virginia, USA - MSEEL Well Study Marcellus 5H_2016_02_17 ...
GCTCTGGTAAATCCGCCTTCTCTGGCCACGTTCTCTGCTGTGGTCAGCATCCCAAAGCCAGTTGAAGGATCGCGGTTGATATTGTCCATGTTGATATTTTCCGACACGACTTCCCCGCCCGGACCTTGTGGATTTGACCAGACAATATGTGGCCCATTAGAAATCCGATCCGTCATCATGCAATATGCGGTTGACAAGGTGCCCATCTCTACTGCTAATGCCGCTGAATAAATGGTATTGGTGGAAGTCGCACATGCATGACTGATGGCCATCCCAGGAATGGTTAAGCCCATTTCATTCGCTGCCCAGGATGCGCCAAAGAAAGATCCCGGCTGGATAACCGTATGGCCAAGATAAAGAAACTCGATCATCTGGGGATCAAAACCCTTTGCTTTTAAAAAACGCTTACCGGTCTGGGCCGCCAATTTAATGGAATTTTCATTTTGAAGACTTCCCTGCCATTTACAAAATGGTGTGCTGAAATACCCCCCGTATGGAATATATGCCTTGTTAAACACCGTTGTCCTCCTTGTTAATTTTATTTTTATTGAGACGCCTATTTCACAGTTCGTTATTGCAACTTGAATTATTAGTCGCTTACTGTAAAAAGATGATTGTTGAATTCTTCGCTGAATTTCTCAGTAATAAAATTCGACTTAGCCATACACTTGTCTGCTATTGGTTTAAACCTAAACCATTAAACCTCAACTTCATTTCTGCTGATGACATCATTTTGCATCGCCTCACTTAGCTCGTTAAAATAGGCGGAGTAACCGGCAATCCTGACGACCAGATCGCGATACGCAGCCGGATCTTTTTGTGCGGCTCTCATCGCTTCTGTGCTTACAACGTTATATTGAACCTCCATTCCGCCTTTTTCAAAATAGGCCTTGGTCATATTTAGCAGGGCTTTTTTCGCACCTTGCGTTTGTAGCGATGAGGGATGCACTTTCAGGTTTAGCGCGATGCCATCCATGTATTTCCCATGATCGATGTGACAGGCTGAATTATAAATCGCGGTTGGACCATTTTTATCTCTTCCCTGTCCCGGTGACATCGCGTCTGCCAATGGTTGGCCCGCATTTCTGCCATCAGGTGTCGCATCGGTAACTGCTCCTTGAACAACATGCTGGGCAGCTCCGTAAAGCCCTGCTTTATAAACCTTGGAGCGCTTACTGTAGCATTCTTTACAATTGTCGTAATAGATATCGGTAACCCACCGCATCATTTCATCGGCATCGTTATCATCATTTCCATAATGCGGAACCTCATTTAAAATCTGCTGCTGCAAAACTTCATAGCCTTTCCAATCGGCCATCATGGCATCATAGAGTTCTTTTGCGGTGCAGATTTCCTGATCAAAAACCATGTATTTAATTGCCATTAGCGAGTCCGAAACGGTAGCCAGACCAGTGGCTGTTCCCCCATAAGAGTTGTATTTTGCACCGCCTGCCGCGCAATCTTTTCCGGACGCCATACAGCCCTCGATAGAAATTGACAACGCTGGCGACGGGGCGTAAAATTCGGACAGATTTTCAACATAATTTTGAATGGTAACCGACCATTTATGAAGATAATCAAATTGTTTTTTATAAGCTGCTTTGACCTCGTCAAAGGACTTCATCTCATAAAGATAGCCGGTTTCCAGTCCGCCAGATTTCCCATTTGACGGATTTGTCCCATTGTTTAGCGCCGTCAGTAAAACATTCCCGTGGCTTCCCAATCCGGCTTTTCCATGAAGTCCATTTCCGGCGGGATAATCATTTCCTGAGCCGACGATTTCCTGACAGCCGATGATGCTGTAATCTCTGGCATCCTCAAGCGTCATGTTCAGTTCTTTAACAAGACCGGGAATAATGATCGCATCATTTTGGAACAAGGGTAAGCCCCCGACCCTTCTGGTTGTCTCAATGGCCAGATCCCATAATTTTTCCGGTGTATCTTTATGGATGCGTAAAGAAACTGTCGGATCATGAAGGGAGAGTCTCGCTAAGGTTTCAAGGACCACATAGGTGACTGGATTTGATGCATCGTCACCGGTTATCTTGTTTACCCCACCGATAGTGGTATGGTGATAGGTAACACCTACCCCGGTATATGCGGCAATCCTGGGATTCGATGCCCGATAAAAGCAATTTGATTTAAGGAAAAATGCATCAACTATTTCTTGTGCCGCTTCCAATGTCAATCGGTTTTCTTTAAGATCAGCCTCAAGAAAGGGCCATGTATATTGATCAAATCTTCCAAATGCCAGGGCCGGGTGCCGGGCCTCCATATAAAGCAAAACTTGATACAGGATCACGCCCTGGCAGGCCTCCCAAAATGTTCTGGCTGGATTTTCAGAGAGCCATAAAAGCCCGTCAGCCATCTTTTTAAGCTCTGCTTTCCTGCTGGCATCAGGGCAGTCTTTTGCTTTTAAGGCACATGCCTTGGCATAGTTTTTGATCATCCCCGTTGCTGCATCACAGACAATAACGGCGCTTTTATAGAACATATATTTTTCAACATCATCCCCCATCAAATTGCCTTTATGTGCGTCAATCCAATGTTTTGCTTCGCTTCTAATCCTTCCATAGCCTTTGTTAATGATTTTTTCGTAACCCGCAACCAGATGCCCGGTATGAATGGGTGCTCTCATTTTTTCGCCCATTTCCAGAATCCCCAAGCCGGCAACCTCTTCAAAGCCATCCGGTCCCCAGGAATCAAAATACTGAGTAATGGTTTTATCCTTCCAGAAATCCTGATAACTCATAAACCGCTTTATCTCATCTTCACTCATGCTTAAATGAACCCCGGATTTGTCGGTGCGGTGATACAATCCATCATCCCAATATTCCCAAAGCGCCTTGTCCTCCAGTTCGTTCCACAACCAACTGGCATCCCATTCGGGCCACATGCCTGAACCTAAAAACGCTTTTCCGATATTTCCAACAATTAGTTCAAAGTCCTCTACTCTTGTCGTCATTTTTGTGCAAATCTCATGGGTCACTAAAGCCGTTTTTATACTTGGGGGAACCTTATGGTATTTTTGATAGGCACCTGTTATGAGCTCCACCCTTTGTGCATCCACCGCAATGACCCGGTCTCTCACAAGCTGTCTCATCTGGTTTATTCGTTTGGTTACCGGTCTAAATTCATACATCATCTTTTTTCCTTTCTGATATTTTTTAATTTAACCGTTTCTCTGTTAATGATAAAGCACCCAAAAATCATTTTAATGTGACTTCCAGGTGCCGGTATTTGTTTTAGTTGCTTAAGGTCGTCATTGTAAAATAGAGAATCATATCTTCAATGCATTGCATCGTCTCATCAACGTCGTCTTTCGCTTCTTCCGGAATGCCATATTTTTTCAAGGTCTCATCCAAATCTGTATAATAGTCGCTTTTAATTTTTTTCTCCATCCTGTGCCTCCTAATTCTTTCCATATTCATGAACCGTATCGATGAGGGGTTGAAAAAGATCCCAGTTTATTTGTCCTGCTGTTAGAATGGACTTATCGAAATTAAAGATATACTTACCATCCACTGCGAGGATGTCCAAATATTCCTTCGCCTTATCACAGACTTCCTCTTTTGTTCCACTTTTCATCAGACTGACGGGGAAGAGCCCTGAAATAAGGTGCTTATCACCAACTTTTTCTCTGATCGTTTTGGGATCGCCATACTCAAATTGAAGCTCGCAACCAGGGGGCAGTTCATTTAAATAATCCAGCAAATGCATCCAGTTTTCTTCACAGAAGATGTTGATGCCAAAGCCCTTATCATAAATTGCCCAGACCGTTTCCTTAAAAGAAGGCCACCAGAATTTTGCAAAAAATTTCTCTGACATAAAGGTTGGCATATGCAGAGCAAAGAAAATTCTGGTCAATCTGCTGGGGGTTTCTACATGTCGTGGGCAGCCGGCTTTGATCATCAACGGCGTAATCAGGTTAACGGCTTCAAGCACTTCGTTCGGCTTTCTGCGGATATCGACAAGTGCCCCCGTGAAGGAGCGAAGGTAATCCGCCAGATAATCAAAGGGGGCTCGACTTATTCCCACAAAAGTCGGAAATGCCGACTTATCGTATTTTTTTATCAATGACATATTACCCTGGGCGATTTTTCCATTGATATAATCGTTTGCCTTGATTGTTTTCGCCATTGCCAGAGCGGCCTTCATTGGCGGTGCATCAAATTCTGTAAAGAGCCTTGGAATAACCGTTTCCCAGATAAATTTCAAGGGGTCCGCCAAAAGCAGGTCGTATTCATCCGCTTCCATACCATGAACATTGGGATGCTGTATAAATCCATCTTCTCCCATTACATTGGTTCGACTGCCGGTAAACTTATGCAACCATGGCGTACCTGGCCATGTGCCAATGAGCGTGTATGTGTCATATTTGGCGTTTATCTTTTCTGTCGCATCCAGTACCTTGGTAATACCATATTGGGCCAATCGCAAGTCATAACCAGCTAATTCCAGTGCCGCACAGGCGTTGACGCCCACTTTTTCGGGAACCCGATCCGGCTTATTTCCCGAATAAATATCCGTAAATAATTTTGTTTTATATTCTGTGCTCAATCTTTCTTTAATCACATTATCCCTCTCTTACTTAAATTTTTATGACTAGACATACATTCCACCATTTACATTAAGAACATGTCCAGTAATAAACGATGCCTGATCAGACGCTAAAAACAATACTGCATCAGCAACCTCTTCAGGTTCTCCACCACGCTTTAACGGGATTCTTCCGATAAGTTGTTGCTTAATTTTTTCCGGTATGCTATCTGTCATTTCTGTTAAAATAAATCCTGGTGCGACCGCATTTACCGTTATGCCTCTTTTACCCAGTTCCTTACTCAGCGTCTTTGTCATACCAATCACACCAGCCTTTGCGGCTGAATAATTCGTCTGACCAAAATTCCCCTCTTCTCCGGCAATGGAGGTAATATTAATGATCTTTCCGCTGCCATGGGGAATCATTTCTACCAGTACTTCCTGGATGCAGATAAACATCGATTTAAGATCCGTTTCTAACACACTGTCCCATTGTTCATCGGTCATCTTCGTTATTTGGGCATCCTTTGTTATCCCCGCATTGTTAATAAGGATATCGATTTGACCATAACGACTAATCGTTTTTGCGATTAAATCCTTAACCTCTGTCCGGCTGGTAACGTTGCAATTAACCGAAAACGCCTCTCCGCCTGCCACTTTGATCTCTTTTTCAACCTTTAAACAAGCCTCATAATTAATATCCGTTACAACGATTTTTGCCCCGGATTGAGCTAGCTTTAATACCATCGCCTTACCCAGTCCCTGAGCAGAACCGGTGACAATGGCAACTTTATTATCGAGTCTCATTACTGCCTCCTTTCAAGTTCTTGCCGTTTGTGAGCTGGAAATCATACTATTTTTAAGCTGATTCCACTGCTCGTAAAAAATACTGCTATCCATCTCTTTTAGATCTGGTGAAATTCTCGGTGCAAATTCCATTGCCGGTAAGATGTCTCTTTCAATGCTGATCCCCGGTGCGATTTCAATGAGTGTCATTTCACCATCTTCTAAGGTAAAAACAGCCCTTTCCGTGATGTAAAGAACAGGTTGCTTTATTTCGGTGGCATATTCACCGCTAAAGGTTATATGATCGACCTGATTCACAAATTTTTTTACGCGTCCCTCTTCGAGAATGCGGATTTTCCCATCCTTGATTTCATACTTTCCACCACCAGCAGTAAAGGTTCCACAAAAGATTACTTTTTTTGAATTCTGTGAAATATTGATAAATCCGCCGGAACCGACCACCTTTTTCCCAAATTTACTGACATTAAGATTTCCCTTTTTATCGGTTTGTGCCAGCCCTAGAAAGGTTGCACTAAGACCGCCACCATCGTAAAAGTCGAATTGAGCCTCATGCTCAATGATGGCCTCGGCATTATAGGCTACCCCAAAATCATCGCCGGCACCAGGGATTCCGCCATAAGTTCCCAGTTCCGTTGTCATCACCAGATCATCCGCAATTCCCTCTTCTGAGGCCACTCTGGCCACGCCATCAGGCATTCCGATACCAAGATTGATGATACCATTGGCATCCAGTTCCATGGCTGCTCTTCTTGCAATTATTTTTCGCTCATTAAAAAGCATTGGTTTGATTGAGTCCATGGGCATCTTTAAATCGCCGACAAACGCTGGATTAAATTGTGTTCCCGTGGTTTGCATATGGTTTTCAGGACTGGCAACGACGATATAATCAACCAGCGCACCCGGCACCTTTACGTCCAACGGATGTAATGAGCCCGCCTTTGCCAGATATTCAACTTGAGCAATGACGATGCCGCCTGAGTTTTTTGCTGCCTGAGCCATCGGCAGCGCTTCCAGTAAAAGACCTTCTTTCTCCATTGAGAGATTTCCCTTTTGATCGGCTGTTGTGGCCCTAATAATTGCAACATCAATAGGAAATGTTTTATATCGCAACCACTCCTGATTGTCAATTTCCATCAGCTCGACCAGATCCTCTTTGGTACATTTTGTTATTTTTCCACCTTGAAGCCTTGGATCGACATAGGTTCTCAGGCCTACCTTGGTAATGACACCCGGTTTTTTCCCCGCAATCTCTCTCCACAGATGGGCCATGACCCCCTGTGGCAGCAGATAGGTTTCTATTTTATTTTCGGTTATGAGTTCGCCCATTCGCGGTGCCTGACCGGTGTGCCCTGAAATCAGACGCTCGGTCAATCCCTCGTATGCCAGGTGGTTCATCCCCTTATCTTTGCCATCCCCGCATCCACAGCTATGTACGATTGTAAGGTTTTTAGGCTGTCCCGTTTCTAAAAAACGCTTTTCCAGCGCAACTGCAATTTCTTCGGGAAAACAACAGAGTCCTGCGGTTGTCCATACCACCGTTGATTTGTCTTTAATTAAGCCCACTGCTTCACGGGCTAAAATTTGTTTACTCATTAAAAGCTCTCCTTCTTGTGCCTATTTGTAGTTAAACCAGCCCTTTTGTACTTTTTTTCCGATTCTGCCGGCATTGACGATTCTTTTTAAAACGATTGGCGGTGCCCAATTGGGTTGGGCCAGTTCGGTATGCATATATTTAAGGGTATCAAAGGCGATATCATTTCCTGTGAAATCCATTAGTGTGAAGGGGCCCATCGGGTGATTTAATCCCAATGTCATGGCCTTATCGATATCTTCTACCGATGCAATCCCCTCCTCCAAAACGAGTAAAGCCTCTCTAAACTGCGTTAACATCAATCGATTTACCACAAATCCGGGGGTATCTTTTTTGACCTCAATGCTTTCCTTTCCGATTGACCGGACCAATTCTTTAAGCGCTACAATAATCTCATCACTGGTATAGTATCCCCTAATAATCTCAACAAGTTTCATTACCGGGGCTGGATTAAAAAAGTGGAGTCCAACCATTCTTTCGGGTTGACTTAAGGCCGAGGCCATCTTAGTAATTGACATGGTCGAGGTATTGGTTGCAAAAATTGTTTCAGCCCGGCAGATTTTTTCCAAACTCGAAAACAACTGGATCTTCGCATCCATGTTTTCAGTAATTGCTTCAATAATTAGATCAACCGCTGTCATCTCATTTAAGTCTATTGTTATCTTAATCTGACCTAACAATTCCGTTTTTTTATCTTCTGTCCATTTTCCCTTGCGAATCTTACTATCCAAAACATTTCCGATTGAAGCAAGGGCACGTTCGAGGTGATCGTTATTCACATCACTCAGTATGACGTTATATCCATATTGGGCCATAATATGGGCAATCCCGGTTCCCATTGCACCGGACCCGACGACTCCAATTGTTCTAATACCCATTCTGTTTCACTCCTTATTCTGTCGTTTTGCCGATCCGTCTTTATTTTCTTAACGCCGGTTAAAGAATCGACTCATTATTTAACGGATCTTTTCTTTACATTAATGATCACATTTCTCTTATGACCACAAAAAGATTCATACACCTAAGCTTGCTGGCTTTGTCTTTCCTTAATCTCCTCTTTCATTATCTCCAGATCATCCTGTTTTAGATTGTAAAACAGGATACAAATAAAGCCAAATACTGCTGCCACAGCCGGTAGTAGCGTCGCAATAAGAGCCACCCCCTGCTGAATCTCAGGTGTTGGAGGCATTCCACCAACATAGCCAATTGCTGCTAACGCATAAGCTGCGATACTGCCTGAAATAACCATCGCTATTTTAATTGGAAATGCGGAAAGGGACATCACAATTCCTTTTGCAGATTTTCCTGTTTTCCATTCTGCGTAGTCGGCACAATCTGAATATACCGCCCCTGAAATTGAGAATCCAAAACCACTTGATAGCGAGGCTAGACCACTCAGTGCCAGGAAGGCCATTGGTTCTCTACCAATAAAGTATGCCAGCACAAGGAAAAACGCTTGCCCGAACAATCCAATAATATAGGTTTTTTTAGTGCCGAGTCTTTTGGCAATTTGTGGTCCAATCAGATTCCCAACAAAGCCACCGACTGTCAGGCTTAAGAAATACATTGAAACAAGCGCCATATCGCCGGCGACATACTGATAAAAATAAACAGCAAATCCCGCCAGCGACAAAGCGGCTGTAAATCTCCCTAACTCCGCCAGCATCAGAATGATCAGATGTTTATTGGTTACCACCTGGTTGATCATCTCACGACCAGTTGGCACATTCTTTTTCGGCCATCGTCCCGGAATATCGACCGGTTTTGCTGCCCGTGCACTGATCATATAACCGACCCATTGCAGCGTCGCAAAAATCAGCATGTAGAGAAAGAACCCTCTGGCATTTCTGACTTCTTCCCCACCCAGCCACATAATCAGTGGCAATGATATCAGGCTAAAAAGAATCCGACTTGCGGTATTCATCTGATTGGTTCTCGATGCCACCATGATCCTGCTTTTAGGTGTATTACCCATTGCTGGCAGGAGCGAAAACCGGGATGCATAACTAAAGTTCACAAATATATGACCGAGCATATAGAATACCGAAAAATAGATCGCCATTGCCACTTCACTCATCCCACTTGGCACTCTAAACATCATGATAAAACAAAAAGCCACCACGGCCGGAGCGATCATCATCCAGGAACGGTATTTTCCCCACGGCAGGTTCGATTTCTCGATGATCGCACCAGTTAGTGGTACCGATATTGCATCAACAATCCGGTTGATGAGTAACATTGTCCCAACAATCGCTGGTCCCAATAACGCAATATCGGTTAAGAAATACGCAAAGTAGCTAACTGCCACCTGCATCATCAGTCCAAATCCAACTTCCGCCGTACCAAAGGCCGTCGCTCTTCCAGTACTTAACGAGAATTCTGAACTTCTCACATTCTCAATACTTGCTGCGCTTCCCACATTATTAACACTCACTACACTTTCCTCCTTTTTCCCCTTAAGCTTCGACTTCTTGCTAAGCCGTTACAAATTATGAAGTTTAAAAACTTCACAAAAATTATCCAAATACGCTAATTTAATCGTTTTCACAAAACCCGGACATTTCCCTTTTCTGCAAGTTTTTTCATCTTATCTCATCACGTTTTTTTCTCACGCTTCCTTTCTTTTAATTCCAATCTAAAAACGCTTTGTAAAACTTATGCTATTTCCAAAATTAAACTTGGTTAACTTGATTATAGCGACTCACTATCCTCTCTACAATGAATAAAGAGGACATCTTTTTTACTCATTTTGTCCTATTTCAAACATTCTATTGTATGTATAAGAATAAATGATACTTCTCTAAGGACGCAAAAAAATTTTTCTGGTCCTGATATATCATTGTTTAAACGGTTTCACTGCTATAGAATTTTTAATAACAAACGTTTTTTTTGTAAAGCGTTTCGAATTTGCAATAAACTGTAAAGGGAAGAGAGTGCCATGAATCAAGAAATAATAGGTCGAATTTATGATATTCAAGGGTTTTCCATTCATGATGGCCCGGGGATTAGAACGAGCGTTTTTCTCAGCGGTTGTCCACTTTGCTGCCGCTGGTGTCATAATCCCGAATCAATTCCATTTCATTATGTGTTGTCGTATACGTCAGTGAAATGCATTGGCATCGAAGCATGCGGATTGTGTTTGTCCGTTTGTAAGCATAATGCCTTAAAAACTGATAAACCAAAGCATTCACCTTTGCACAAGAGCGAAATTTCGCTTATTGACGTTGATCGTGATAAATGCACAAATTGTTTCGACTGCGTGCATGTATGCAAGTCAAACGCCCTTGTTGTATAATGTTCACAAATAGTTGGACACAAAATCCAGAAAATAAGATAAACTATACACATGAGTAAAAAACGACGAACCTGGACCCCTGAGGAAAAAGCAACCATCGTACTGGAAATCCTCAGA
>Ga0163223_100673_pt1 | contig 10312 bp, 6 predicted proteins | sample MSEWel2016_02_17_2_FD_113147 | JGI IMG/M metagenome (GOLD analysis project Ga0163223, IMG submission 113147) | Subsurface microbial communities from deep shales in West Virginia, USA - MSEEL Well Study Marcellus 5H_2016_02_17 ...
ACATGTTCCTCAGTCAGGGCCTGCTGGCCTTCGCCAGTGGCATGTTCCTCGGCCCGCTGTTGATCACCGGCATCGGCAAAGCGCTGCGTAATGGTCCAAATTATCTGGTCAGCTTCATCGTGCTGTTCACCATGACCCAAAGCCTCGGCGGGCTGGCAGCGCCAGCGTTGTTCGGCACCTATCAGGTGGTTCGCGAGGAGTACCACTCCAGCCATCTGACCGAGCAGGTGGTGCCGAGCGATCCGCGTATCGCGCAGCGACTGCAAGCCCAGAGCCAGGCGCTGGCGCCGCGCCAGAGCGACCCTCAATTGCGCCAGGCACAGAGCGCGGCGCAGCTGAGCCAAGCGACCACGCGCGAGGCCAACGTGTTGGCTTTCAATGATGTATTCCGGCTGATCGGCATGCTCGCCATCGGCGTGTTCGGCTGGACGCTCTATCACACATTGCGCCTCGCGCGGCAGAACAGGAACGCCCCGCCTCCATGAGTGAAACCAAACGACCCGACGAAGAAGAAGTCTTGCAGACGGCTCAACCACCGCAGCCCTCAGCCGCGATGACGGACGCCGGGCCGGCACCTGACGATCCGCCGAAGACGATCAAACCGAGCCGCCGCTCGGTCATTCTGATGACGCTGGTCGCGCTGGCTGGCGTCCTGGCGATCCTCTATGCCTGGCAGCTGTGGCCGTTCACCGACCGTGTCGCGGTCACCGAAAACGCCTATGTGCGCGGGCAGATCACCGTGCTCGCACCGCAGGTCAACGGCTACGTTACCGAGGTGCTGGTACAGGATTTCGAGCAAGTCGCGCGCGGCCAGCCGCTGGTGCGCATCGATGATCGACAGTATCGCCAACTGGTCGAGCAGCGCCGTGCCGAGCTGGCCGCGCAGCGTTTCGGGCTAGAAAACCTCGAACAGACCCTGGCTTCCAATCGCGCCACGCTGGCGTCACGCCGCGCCGAGCTGTCGGCCGCCGAAGCGGAGCTGCAACGCGCCCTGGCCGATGAAAAACGCGTCAACGAGCTGGCCGAACGCGGCTCGGTCTCGATTCGTGAGCGCGACCAGATCCGCGCCAGCGCCCGCGCAGCGGCGGCAAACGTGAAGCAGGCCCAGGCCGCCATCGCTATTGCCGAGCAGACGTTGAAGGCCAGCGAAGTCTCACGCGGCGGACTTCAGGCGCAAGTGGAGATTGCCGAAGCGGCATTGAAGCGGGCGCAGATTGACCTGGACAATACGGTCATCGAAGCGCCACGCGACGGCCAGGTCAGCGAAGTCACGGTGCGCCAGGGCCAGTACGTCGCGGCCGGCTCGCAGCTGCTCTATCTAGTGCCGGAGCAGCTTTGGGTGATCGCCAATTACAAGGAAACCCAGACCTTCGCCATGCGCCCAGGCCAGCCGGTGTCCATTGAGGTCGACGCACTGGACGGTGCTCGCCTGAGCGGACGTGTACAGCGTTTGGCACCGGCCACCGGCTCGGAATTCAGCGTGCTACGTCCGGATAATGCGACCGGTAATTTCACCAAGGTGGTGCAGCGGATACCGGTGCGCATTTCCATTGATCCGAACCAGCCGTTGAGCCAACGCCTGCGACCGGGGCTGTCGGTTGTCACTCATGTGGATACCAGCCGCGACGCCACAACCGCCGAAACGGCAGCGGATGACAGGCGATGAATCGTCAGTTTCGCGTTCCGGGATTGCTGTCGGGCCTGTTGCTGATCACACTGGCAGGCTGCATGCCACCGCGCCAGCCGCTGCCGCCCGAAGCTGCATTTACCCCGCCCACGCAATGGCGCGACGAGGCGGCGCGCACAGCCGAAATCTCCGCGAACTGGTGGCGGGCGTTTGGTGATCCGCAGCTGACGACACTGGTCGAAGCGGCACTGGCACATAACACCGACGTGCTGATCGCCGCGTCGCGGGTCGAACAGGCACGCGAGCAGATCCGTCTGTCCCACGCCTCGCTGCTGCCCAATCTCGACGCGGTGCTGGGCGCGCAACGCACGCGCGAGCTCAGCGTACTCGGCATCGCCCATACCACGGCGGTACAGCCCTCGCTGCAGGTGTCTTACGAGCTGGATATCTGGGGCCGGCTGCGGCGTCTGCGCGAAGCCGCGGAGCTGCAATATCAGGCCAGCGAGGCCGAACGCGACGCGGTGCGCCTGGCCGTCGCCAGCACCACGGCACGCGCCTATGTCTCGCTGCTGTCGCTGGACCGGCAGCTGTACGTGACCCGCGAAACCATCGAGTCGCGCCTGCAGGCGCTGCGTGTCGCCGAAGATCGCGCCAGCCTCGGCTACACCTCGCAACTTGAACTGACGCAGGCGCAGTCCGAATACGAAGCCGCAGCGCAGCTGCTGCCCCAACTGGAACAGGCGATTCGCGAGCAGGAAAACGCGCTGCGTCTGCTCACCGGAGCACTATCGGGCACGGTGCAGCGCGGCGCCGGGTTGCTCGCGCTCGAATCGCCAAGCGTGCCCGCCGTGTTGCCTTCGGAACTGCTGCGGCGGCGGCCGGATATCCATCAGGCCGAACTGCTGCTGGCGGCCAGCGACCTTAATCTCCAAGCCCAGCGCGACCGCTTTTTGCCACAGGTGCAGGTGTCAGCCAGCCTCGGCCAGCTGTTCGTCAATTCACTCGATTACGACCCGGTCCGCGTCTGGGATATCGGTGCGAGCGTGCTGGCACCGATCTTCGACGCCGGGCGCCTGGAAGCGGGCGTGAACATCGCAGTCGCGCAACGCAATGAAGCGGCCTTCGCCTATCGCGCGATTGCGCTGGAGGCATTCGCGGAGGTCGAAAACAGCCTTTCGGCGGTGGGCAATCTGCGGCAGCAGATCGAGCGCGTCGAGGCTCGCCGCGCAGTTCTTGAGCGCTCGCTGACCTTCGCTGAGGATCGGTACCGCGCAGGCTATTCGTCCTATCTGGAAACCCTCGACGCCCAGCGCAACCTGTTCAACACCGAGCTGACCGCCGTGCAACTGCGCGAAAGCCAGCTCAATGCGCTGATCAGCCTTTATCAGGTACTCGGCGGTGGTTGGCAGGCCACCGCCGAGCGTTGAAGGCTCAGCCCGGCTGACGCAGAGTCTTGCGATCCGTGTGCTGGGCTCCGCCGAGTGCCCATTCGGCAACGAGGAATACCAGCAGACTGCCGCCGAGCACCGGCAGGCAGTAACCAAACAGCGCCGCGAGTGCTACCGTCAGCGCTCGAGCTGCCAGCGACAGATCGCGCAGCGCGGTGAGCACACCGGCGCTGCGCACCGGCGAGCGGCGGCGCCACCACATCAGGTAACCCCAGATCACCAGCGTCGCCAGACCGAGCGCGGTGACGGCAAGCAACAGTTGATTGGCTAGGCCGAACAGCGAGCCCATATGCGCATCGATACCCCAGCGCGTCAGCTTGGCCGCCAGCGGGAAGGTGGCGAAATCGATGCGATCAGTGACCGTCAGCAAGCGCGGATCGATGGCCACCGCGTCGACCTGAGTCGGCCAGCTGCGGTCGATCTCGGTCACCGTCCAAGCGCGATCAGGGCCTGCCGCCGGGACGATTTCCAGCTTGCCAGCGTCGATACCGGCGCGGCGCGCAGCAGCCAACACAGCATCGAATAAGGCAGGATCATCCGGCTCAGCTGCAGCCATCTGCATTCCGACGTGATGGGCATGTTTACCCGCCGGTGCCACCGGCTCGCCGGTCAGCGCCGTGGACACGCTCGGCGTGGACATCCCCAGCGCCGCCCGCGCGACGCCGATGTTGTCCCCCGCCCAGCGCGACCACGTCAGACCGGTGGCGGAGAAGAACAACAAGCCCACCACCAGCCACAGCCCCAGCGTGGCATGCCAGCGCCGCAGCGGTTGCGTCCTGGCCACGCTCGCCTTGCGATTACCCTGGCGCCGGATAACCCAGAGCGCCAGTCCACCCAGCGCCGCGACCCATAACCAGGAGGCGGCCAGCTCGCTATAGATCCGGCCCGGCTCGCCCAGTAACAGGCTGCGGTGAAACTGATCGAGCCATGTGCGCAGCGGCAATATTCCAGTGGTACCGTAAACCAGCAGATCGCCGCGGATCTCAGCCGTTACCGGGTCGATGAACACGGCGCGGCTCTCCGACGGTCCCAGCTCCGGCGCGCTGAACATTACGCGTGTGGTGGTGCCAGGTAGAGGTGCCGGACGCACCGCCGACAGCACTGCCGCATCGCCGATGTGCGCTTGTGCGATTTCGATCTGGCGTGCCAGCGGCAGCGCCGGACCGCTACTGTCGACGAACAGCTGTTCGGCATACAGCCGGTTCTCTAGCTGCGGCGTCAGCGCATAAACCAAGCCGCTCAAGGCCGCGATGAGGATGAAAGGCCCGACGAATAGGCCAACGTAGAGGTGCAGGCGGATCAGCAGCGCTAGCAAGGGTCGCTGCGTCCGGGATGCAAGAGGCGGCGCCTCAGGCTGGACATGGGAAGACGGCATGAAAGCTCACTCGAATCGAGAAATACAACCAACCCGGCGCTGCAGGATTGGCGACGCGGACGACCGCTACTAGCGGTGGCCGGATTCAGCAGAGGCAATCAGGTGAGCGGAGAAGCACGAGGGTTGAGGCTGGGCCAGCGATAACGCAGCGACAACGGCGGTGCCAGGTCGAACGGTAAGGCATTGCGCTGCACTCGCCGCGGCTCGTGCAGTTCCGTCGCGGTGGTGGGTATCGCAGCCATTGATGCCGAACCAGCGCAACAGCAAGGCATGCCGAGGTGATGCAGTGGCTTCGGTGCGGACTCACTGCCCTGCGCCGCGTGGTCAATAGCCGTCGCGTGGCCGTTATGCGCGGTGAAATGGGAAGAAACGTGCCGGCTGGCCTCGGCCATCGGGCAGTGCCCGGGCATGCCCGGCGCACCGGCCCCCATCAGTGGCATCGCGAACAGATGCAGCAGCAAGGCCAGAGCGGCTATCCAGATCGGGACGCGACGGGGACGGTGCATGAAAACTGATAGCTCCGGCAGGACGAAAACACGGCAATCTTACAGAGCAATGACTGAATGACGGCTCTGGAGGCGGTGCGTGGCGAATTGGATTGTAGATTTCCCGGTTGGTGCGCACCACGCCACGACGATAGAACTGACCCGCCCGTATCCCGAACGCGCGCACTTCTTCTGCAAGGTAACCAGACATTCAGCGGTTTGGACGCTCAGCCTGCCGCTTCGTCCAACGGCTTCGGCATTCCAAGTAGAAAGCCCTGCGCCTTGGTCACCTGCAGGCCTCGCAAGGTCGTCAGTTCTGCATCCGTCTCGACGCCCTCGGCAATGATGTTACTACCGGTCTGCTCGGCGAAGCGGATCAGCGCAGCAGCCAACGCGCAGGTATCGTTGTCGCTATCGACATTGCTGATCAGGCTGCGGTCGAGCTTGATGACATCAGGCTTGAGCTTGAGGATGTGGCGAAAGCTGGCATAGCCGGCGCCCGCATCGTCGACAGCGAGCCGCAGCCCACCTTGACGTAGCGGTTCGAGAATGGCGGCGACCAGCGCGTAGTCGACGATGGATTTGTGCTCCGTCACTTCGAGCATCAAGCGATGCAAGGGCTGGTTGGCGAGCAACGCCACCACCGTGCCATTTAGCAGTGCGTCGGGGCAGATATTAAGGGACAGGTATTGGTCTTCGGGAATCAACGGTAGTGCCTCGAGCGCCGTTTCGAGAAGCATGGTTTCCAGTTCCGCGCGCAACCCGACCTCGCCCGCGTCGTCTATCCAGACATCCGGCGAGCGATATGGCTCTGGGCGAAACCGCGCCAGCGCTTCGTAGCCGATGATGCTGTTGTGCACCAGATGGAAGATCGGCTGGTAGACCACCCAGCAATCACGCTGGGCGATGACCGCCTTGATGCGCTCGAGTTTTTCATTGCGCTGTTGTTCGCTGAGCGCGTGCCGCTCGAGTACCCTTCCGGCAAAACGGGCGAACAGGCGTAACGTTTCCAGATCGGCCTCGTTCAGGGTTTCGTCGGGTTGCGTACTGAAACAGCAGAAGGTCCCGTAAAGCGAACCATCACTGAAGCGAATCGGTACGCTCATGTGTGCACCGACGGGCAACGCCCGGGTCGCCGGGAGTGCCAGCGCTTCCTGTAATTCGCCAGCGTTGCGGATGAGTTCCGGTAAACGTCCATCGACGATGCGCTGGCAGTAGCTTTCCTCTAACAATCTACCGTCGCCAACGGCCAGCGACATCGAGCGGTATTGCCCTTCGATATAACGAAATACGCGCCTTCCGTCCCGAAACTCGCCGATGAACGCCACCTCCATTCGTAAATGGTGACGAACCAGCTCCAGCGCTTCGGTAAGCATCTCGCTAATGGATAGCCTGCCACGCTCAAACCCGTCGACCATCAACGACATTTCGCTGCCGGTAACCCCATCAGAATCGCGGTTCAACATAACCATCCCTCGCCATCTTCCATCGGAAGAATCAAGGCGCCTTGGCGGCTTCAGAGAAATACGCAGCAGAGCCTTGTTTTGAGCCTAGTGCCCATTCTTGAGCTACCCCGCTTTCGTCGACGACCGGCGCTTGGTCGGCTTTTTTTACGACACGTCGGAGGCCAATTCGACCCAAGTTGGTGCATGATCGCTGGCGTGTTCCTGGTCGCGAACCCAGCGGTCCACGCCGGCATTTTTCAGACGCGGCGCCAGGTCTTTGCTGAGCAGCAGGTGATCGATACGCAGGCCGGAATCCTTTTGCCAGTGCTGGCGGAAGTAGTCCCAGAAGGTGTAGATGCGCTCGTTGGGGTATTGGGCGCGCAAGGCATCGGTCCAGCCTTGGCTTAGAAGACGTTGATAGCACTCGCGGCTTTCCGGCTGCAGCAACGCATCCTTGGTCCACGAGCGCGGGTTGTAGATGTCCTCGTCGGTAGGCACCACGTTGTAATCGCCGGCCAGCACCACCGGATGTCCGCTGTTCAGCAGCCCTTCGGCATGCTGAATCAGGCGCTCGAACCAGGCCAGCTTGTACTCGAACTTCGGCCCCGGCTGCGGGTTGCCGTTGGGCAGGTAGAGGCTGGCAACAATGATGCCGTGGGCTGCGGCTTCAAGATAACGGCTGTGACTGTCGTCGGGATCGCCCGGCAGACCGCGACGAATCTCCAATGGGTCGTCGCCGCGCGACAGGATCGCTACGCCATTCCAGGATTTCTGCCCATGCCAGATCGCGCCGTAGCCGGCGGCACGGATGTCGTCGATAGGGAAGTCGGCGTCCTGCGCCTTCAGCTCTTGCAGGCAAACCACGTCGGGCTGCTCACGCTCCAACCATTCGAGCAGATTGGTGCGGCGCGCGCGGATGCCGTTGATGTTGAAGGTGGCGATTTTCAGGGAGTCCACAGGCTGCCTCGAACCGATAGATGACCCTTGCTGTGACTCGCGGTGGCGCGGCGTGGTTCGACAGGTTAGCAGAACCACGCTCCGCTTCGGGCCACCCACCCTACGGCACTACGTAGTTCGGTTCAGGCGTAAGGGGGGCCGGGTCGCGCTCCGCTTCGGGCCACCAAAAGCGCCCTGGAAGATGAGGACGGACGGAATGTGCTCCGATCCACCCCAACAGCGAGGTTCGGCTCAGCGGGTTTCCCAATAGCCCGGTGCGTTGTAGATCGCCTTCAAATAATCGATGAAGAAGCGCACCTTGGCCGGCAGGTAGCGCTGCTGCGGGTAGACCGCCTGGATGTCGTAAGCCGGTAGTGCGTACTCGTCGAGCACGGTCACCAGTTCGCCGCGCTTGAGTTCGGCCTGGATTTCCCAGGTCGAGCGCCAGCCAATGCCCAGGCCCTGCTTGACCCAGTCGAACAGCAGCTCGCCATCGTTGCAATCGAGGTTGCCATCCACCCGCACCGCCACCTGCTTGCCGTCACGCAGGAAGGTCCAGCCGCGCTGTTGCCCGCCCTGTAGGTTGAAGGCCAGGCAGTTATGCCGCGTCAGGTCTTCCAACTCGCGCGGCACGCCCTGGCGCTCGAAGTAATCCGGCGCGCCACAGACCACCCGGCGATTGGGGAACAGCTTGACCGCCACGTAGTTGGGGTCGGTCACCTCGCCGATGCGGATGCCCATGTCGTAACCATGGCGCACCAGGTCGACCACGCTGTCGGTGAAGTTGAACGACAGCTGCAGATCCGGAAAGCGCGCCTGGAAGGCCGGCGCATGCGGGCCGATATGCCGGCGACCGAATGCCGCCGGCGCCGAGATCACCAGATGGCCGCGCACCGAGGTGCGGTCCTTGGCAATGCTGGCATCGGCCTCGTCGAAATCCTTGAGCAATCCGCGCGCGCGCTCCAGGTACTGCTCGCCCAGGTCAGTCAGCGCCAGCCCGCGTGTGGAGCGGTGCATCAGCTTGACGCCCAGGTGCCGCTCCAGCGCATCGAGCCGGCGGCCCATCACCACGGGCGTCACCCCTTCCTTCAACGCGGCGGCGGCGAAGCTGCCGGCTTCGGCGACCAGCACGAAGCTATGTACGGCTGTGTAACGATCCATTCGATACTCCTGATATCGACAGAACTGAAGTTTCGACCAATTCCGCCTTTCGTTCCAGCCCTGCATCCTTGGGTCACGTATAAAAACTATCGAGTAAACGTAGGAGGAATGATCCATGGCCCGAATGAGAGCAATCGATGCCGCAGTAGCGGTGTTGCGCAAGGAAGGCATCGACACCGCCTTCGGCATCCCCGGTGCCGCGATCAACCCGCTGTATTCCGCCCTGCGCGCTGACGGGAGCATCCGCCACATCCTGGCGCGCCACGTCGAGGGCGCCTCGCACATGGCTGAGGGTTATACCCGCACCAAGGCCGGCAACATCGGCGTGTGCATCGGCACCTCCGGCCCGGCCGGCACCGACATGATCACCGGACTGTACTCGGCCTGGGCCGATTCCATCCCGATTCTCTGCATCACCGGCCAGGCGCCGCGTGCCCGTCTGTATAAAGAAGACTTCCAGGCCGTGGATATCGAATCCATCGCCAAGCCGGTGACCAAGTGGGCCGTCACCGTGCGCGAGCCGGCACTGGTACCGCGCGTGTTCCAGCAGGCCTTCCACGTGATGCGCTCCGGTCGTCCCGGCCCAGTGCTGATCGACCTGCCATTCGACGTGCAGATGGCTGAGATCGAATTCGACGTCGACACCTACGAGCCGCTTTCTGTTTACAAGCCGGAGGCCACTCGCAAGCAAGTCGAGAAAGCCATCGACATGCTCTGCGCTGCCGAGCGCCCGCTGATCGTCGCGGGTGGTGGCATCTACAACGCCGGCGCCGAAGAGTTGCTGGTGGAGTTCGCCGAAACCGTCGGCGTACCGGTGATCCCGACGCTGATGGGCTGGGGTTCGATTCCCGATGACCACCCGCTGATGGCCGGCATGTGCGGTCTGCAGACCAGCCATCGCTACGGCAACGCCAACATGCTGGCCTCGGACTTCGTGCTCGGCATCGGCAACCGTTGGGCCAACCGCCACACCGGTTCGGTCGAGGTCTACACCAAGGACCGCAAATTCGTACACGTCGATATCGAACCAACTCAGATCGGCCGGGTGTTCTCGCCGGACTTCGGCATCACCTCCGACGCGGGCGCTGCGCTGAAGCTGTTCGTCGAAGTGGCCAAGGAGCGCAAGGCCGCCGGCAAGCTGCCGAATCGCAACGCCTGGGCTGCCGATTGCCAGGAGCGCAAACGTACCCTGCTGCGCAAGACGCACTTCGATTCGGTACCGATGAAGCCGCAGCGTGTGTACCAGTGCATGAACAATGCGTTCGGCAAGGATGCCTGCTACGTCAGCACCATCGGTCTGTCGCAGATCGCCGCCGCGCAGTTCCTACACGTCTACAAGCCGCGCCACTGGATCAACTGCGGCCAGGCCGGTCCGCTCGGCTGGACCATTCCGGCAGCGCTGGGCGTGGTTGCCGCAGACCCGACGCGCAAGGTCGTGGCGCTCTCGGGCGACTACGATTTCCAGTTCATGATCGAGGAGTTGGCGGTGGGGGCGCAGTTCAAGCTGCCCTACATCCACATCCTGGTGAACAACGCCTACCTCGGCCTGATTCGCCAGTCGCAGCGCGGCTTCGAGATGGATTACTGCGTGCAGCTGGGCTTCGAGAACATCAATGCCGACCAGAGCGGCATGGAAGGCTACGGCGTCGATCACGTCGCGGTGGTTGAGGGCTTGGGCTGCAAGGCGATCCGCGTGTTCAAGCAGGAAGACCTGCGCCCGGCCATCGAACAGGCCCAGGCCTGGATGGCCGAGCACCAGGTGCCGGTGGTGATCGAGGTGATCCTGGAGCGAGTGACCAACATCGCCATGGGCACCGAGATCGACGCCATCAACG
>Ga0163223_100676_pt1 | contig 10277 bp, 10 predicted proteins | sample MSEWel2016_02_17_2_FD_113147 | JGI IMG/M metagenome (GOLD analysis project Ga0163223, IMG submission 113147) | Subsurface microbial communities from deep shales in West Virginia, USA - MSEEL Well Study Marcellus 5H_2016_02_17 ...
AATTTATTACATCCGTATTAGAAAGTGATCCATTCGGAATATTAATCACTTTATTGTCAGGCGTCACTAGGATTGTATTGAAGATATGAATCACTTCAACAGTGCCTGAGTGACCGGCAGCAGTAATATAGTCGCCAACTTGAAAAGGTCGTAAAATAAGAATAATAACACCACCGGCAAGATTCGTTAACGTTCCTTGTAATGCCAAACCAATGGCCAAACCAGCGGCACCAATAAGTGCGACAAGTGAAGCAATCGCTTGACTGGAAAGTATATTTAAGGCAATGACGATTACTAAAACCTTAAGAGAAACGGATGCTACAGCGGTTAAAAATGGTTTGATGGTAGCATCCAGTTTCATTCGATCAAAGAAGCGGGGTAATAGGGCTCGGATACGACCGATAATAATCCAACCAAGAATCAAGGTGACAAGTGCACCTAGAATTTTAGGGGAATATAAGGCTGCAAGTTCCTGCAGTTTTTCAAAGTAGATGTCCATAACTAATCTCCTATTCGCTTATTTTTTTTGCAACGTCTAAAGCTTTGTCATAGTCCGGGTGAGTGGTGACTTCGTCGACATACTCAACGTATTCAACCTTACCTTCCGGATTAATAATGACAATGCCTCGGGTAAGAAGACGATGTTCCTCAATAACAAATCCATACTTCATACCAAAATCTAAGTTTTTATGATCAGAGAGAACTTGAATATTGTCAATGCCTTCAGCAGCGCAAAAACGGCCTAGAGCAAAAGGTAAATCAACACTAATAGTATAAATGATTGTATCTTTTAATTTAGATGCTTCTTTATTGAATCGTCGTGTTTGCTCTGCGCATACCGACGTATCAATGGAAGGAACAACACTAATAATGACGGTTTTTCCTTTTGCATCCGCAAGAGTTACCGGACCTAGGTCCGAGTTTAATACTGTAAAATCAGGTGCTTGGGCACCGACCGTAATTTCTTCACCAATAATTGTTACAGGGTCTCCGCCCATAGTTACTTTGTTTGCATTTTTCATATGTTACCTCCTTTTGATTGTTAAGTTGATACAACCTTATTATATACCAAATTCGGAAAAAAATACAATCTATTGATTTATGAACGTAAGGTAGATAGATATTCTAAGCGTTCCATGGCTTCTAGAAGCTGGGTTTCCACGTCCTCTTTTTCTCTCATGCTTTCTTCAAGAAGGGAGTAATTGGATTGATTTTCTTGAAGGGTTTGTTCTAATTCGTCCAGTTTCTTTTCTAAAGCATCAATACATCCATCTAGTCCTTCAAGTTCTCTTTTTTCATTAAAGGTTAGTTTTCGTGACTGATTTTCGCCTTCAGTAACCGCGGCTGATGAAACTTTAGACGTTGAATCTGCTTTATAGGTATCATTGGTATTGGACTTTGTCGAATCTGTTTTTACAAGATCGAGCCCAGTGATGGCTTCGTAGCCATGTTGTTCAATGATATCGCTGTAGTTTCCGGTCAATACCTTAATCTGAGTTGAATGGGCTTGCATAATAAACAGACGACGGCATACCCGATCAAGAAAATAACGATCATGAGAGACAACGATAACAATGCCGACAAAGTCATCTAAATAATCTTCCAATGCTTTTAAGGTATCAATATCCAAGTCGTTGGTGGGTTCATCAAGCATCAATACATTGGGTGACTCCATAAGAATCTTGAGTAAAAAGAGACGACGTTTTTCTCCACCGGAGAGTTTTTCAATGGGTGAATAATGGGTGTTTTTATCAAATAAAAAACGTTCTAACATGACAGTAGCGGTTACGCGATCTCCATTTTCAGTGGTAACATATTCAGCCGTTTCACGAATATAATCAATGAGTGTCATGCTTGTATCCGGTTCAGGGAAATGCTGGCTATAGTATCCGATTTTTATGGTTGGCCCGATTTCTATGGTGCCTGATTTGGGTTCAAGTTGTCCGGTAATTAAATTTAAGAGTGTCGTTTTTCCGGTACCATTGGGTCCGATAATACCAACTCGGTCATTAGGCTGAAATAAAACGGAAAAATCTTCAAAAAGAAGAGTGTCATCAAATCCCATACTTACATGCTCAAGCTCGATGGTCTTTTTACCCATACGCCGATAGCCCGTAAGAAGATCAACCTCAGGATTATCCGTTACAAAGGACTGGTTTTCGATTTCATGAAACCGATCAATACGGGCCTTTTGTTTGGTAGAACGTGCTCTGGCACCGGTGCGCATCCAAGCTAATTCTTTTCGGTAGAGATTTTTCCGCTTTTGTTCTAAAGAATCAGCCAATTCAAGTCGTTCTGCCTTTTTTTCAACAAAGGTCGAATAATTTCCCAGATAACTATATAACTGACCGTGGTCCAATTCAACAATGCGATTGGTAACACGGTCTAAGAAATATCGATCATGGGTAACAAGGAGTAAAGATTTGGTGTAACTCTTCAAATAATCTTCTAACCATTGAATGGTCGTGTCATCAAGATGGTTGGTGGGTTCATCTAGGATTAACAAATCCGAAGGCCGTAAAATTGCTGCAGCTAAGGCAACTCGCTTTTTTTGCCCGCCGGACAACTGGGAAACAGCTGTTTTTATATTAGGAATATTGAGTTTAGTAATGACAGACTTAATCTGGCTTTCTAAATCCCAGCCATCAAGACGATCAATAGCCTCCTGAAGGCTTATGAGCTCTTTTGCCAAGGCCTCGTCGTTGGGATGAACATGAAGTTCTTCTAAGGTGCTTTCGTATTTTTTTAAAGTTTTGATAACCGGAAGATCACTATCAAAAATATAATCAATGATTCGTTGGTCTTCGGGGAAAACAGGATCTTGGGGTAAATAATTGATTCGATAATTTTTGGGCGCGGTAATGGTGCCTTCATCAGGAACAAGAAGCCCTGCAATCATGCGAAGAAGGGTTGTTTTTCCGGATCCGTTAATACCAATAAGACCGACTTTGTCCGGTCGGTCTACTGTAAGTGTTAAATCATCAAAAAGACAACGCTCTCCGATGCTATAGCGTAATGCGTTTATTTGTAACATATGCATCACCTTTCTGTTTTACGTGCTGAATTTTAGTATAGTGAATTAGGATTTATTGGCGTAATAGGGTGTGTCGCAATATTCACAACGATATTCGTGTGTGTCCGGATTCACCAAGTAAAATGCTATATCTTCTATTTTTTCAACGGTGCTAATACAACGTGGATTTTTACATTTTAAGATACCGTGAACTTTTTTGGGTAGGGATAGTTTGATTTTCTCATGGACGAGCTCATCTTCGATAATTACGATAGTGATATTGGGGTCTAAAAGTCCTAGCATATCCAAGTCAAGATTAACAACATTGTCGATTTTAATTAAATCTTTTTTGCCCAGCTTCTTTGAAGGGACATTGCGTATTAAAGCCGTTGTATAATCAACTTGGTCTAGTTTGAGCTCAGTAAATATACGGTAACCAAGGCCGGCACTAATATGGTCAATAACAATTCCTCTTTTTATCGATTCAACTTTAAGCATGGGCGTCTCCTTTCAACAGCTTCAAGATCAGAGCCATTCGTACGTACATTCCGTATTGGGCTTGCTGGAAGTAAACAGCTCGAGGATCTTCATCAACATTGGGATGAATCTCATCGACCCGAGGCAATGGGTGCATGACAATCATATCGTTCTTTGCGGTGGATAATTTATCTTTTGTTAATACAAAATAGCTTTTTAGGCGAAGGTATTCTTCCTCATTAAAGAAACGTTCGCGCTGGATTCGTGTCATATATAAGATATCGATTTGATCAATAACATCTTCTAAATTATTTACTTCTATGATTTTGTGAAATCCAAGAGAATCTTTGATATGAGCAGGCATGGCAAGTTCAGGGGGTGAGACAAAGACAAAGGTCATGTCGTCATAACGGGCCATGGCTTTAACAAGGGAATGTACGGTACGACCAAATTTTAAATCGCCACAAAAACCAACAACGTTTTGATGAATCGATCCTTTTAATGAACGAATGGTTAAGAGGTCTGTCAGAGTTTGGGTTGGATGCTGATGGCCCCCGTCACCTGCATTGATGATTGGTATGGGTGAATGTTTTGATGCAAGTTTTGGTGCGCCTTCTTTTGGGTGGCGAATGACAGCGATATCTGCATAACAAGCCACCGTACGAATTGTATCTGCAACAGATTCGCCTTTGGAAACGGATGATGAATTGGGTTCGGAAAATCCGATGACTTGCCCGCCAAGCCTAAGCATAGCAGCCTCAAAACTAAAGCGTGTTCGTGTTGAAGGTTCATAAAATAAAGAAGCTAAAAGATAACCATTGAGTTCACTGAGGTAATGTTTAGGATTAGACTCAATCGCTAAAGCAAGATCAAAAAGTAGTTCTAGTTCCTCAAGGGTTAAATCGGTAGGTTCAATCAGGTGTTTACCTTTAATCATAATAATCTCCTTTGTCAGCCTCACAGGACTACATTTAAAGTATAGATTCATGTATAAATATCATGGATAGAATATCATTTTAAGGTCTTTAAGTCAAGGAAATATCGTTATTGACATATTTAGTGATAGTGATAAAATATTGTAATAAAAGAAAAAAGAAATAGAAAAAGAAAAGGATATGGGAGAAATGAAAAAAATCGGTGAATATAGTTTGCCAATGTTACGAGTACTACTTATTGCAATAGTAATGAATTGTTTGTTAGAAATTTTAAATGGACGCTCAATTTCGGAACTATTTGCATTTGCATCAGAAAAAACAATATATTTTTGGCTAAATGCCTTGATTATTATGCTAACGTTATCGATTGCGGGTATATTTAGAATACGCTATATGCTTGAATTTTTAGTGGTTTTTGCTTGGGTGACAATCGGTATCACGAATTATATCATGTTGAATTTCTTTCGAACGGCACCGATGACCGCCATGGATTTAAAGGTTGTTAAAAATGCCATTTTACTTTTACCCAATTATTTTTCTGGCTTGCAAATCACTTGGATTATTATTGGACTATTGGGCTTGGGATTTTTACTTTTCAAAATACTGAAGTATCTTTCGATTCACCACATTCCGGTTAGTCAGCGAAAACGAAGTGGGATAACGGTAGGGTTGGTTAGTGCCTTTTTAGGCTTGTTAACTATTGTACCCTTATATTCGGAGGAAGGTTCAGAACCGGTTGAATCGGTTGACCTTGTTGAAAATTATGAAAATTACGGCTTCACGTATTCTTTTGCCGATAGCTTAATCGGACAAGGAATTGAAGAACCTGAGGGCTACTCGAAGGAGATGGTTGAACAGGCCTGGAAGCACACAAAACAGGAAAAACAAGTGACGATCAAACCCAATATTATTATGATTCAGTTAGAATCGGTATTTAATGTAGAGCGTCTCCTTAAGAAGGCAGGTCATGAGCAGGCGCTTGAGACATATAAAGAACTTATGGATAATTATTCGTCAGGTGCATTAACCGTACCTGTATTAGGTGATGGTACAGCAAATACAGAGTTCGAAGTACTTACCGGCATGAGCTTGGATTTTTTTGGATTAGGTGAATATCCATATAATGGGATTCTAAAAGAGAAAGCGGCGGAAAGCTTAGCATATAATCTGAAAAATTACGGTTATGCGACTTATGCAATGCATAATAATATCGGTGAATTTTATAGTCGAGATGTCGTCTATGAACAACTAGGGTTTGATGAATTTTTGTCTTTGGAAGGCATGGAGGATGTAGAGTTCAACACATTGGGGTGGGCCAAGGATAAAATATATCTTGACCAGATAATAGAGCGTATGGGTGCAACGAGTGCACGGGATTTTATCTTTGCAGTATCCGTTCAACCTCATGGAAAATACCCGGAAGAAGATCCCTACGGCTACTACACGAGTCAGTTGGAAGAAGTGGATGCATTTATTGAAGAACTTATTGACGTCTTGGACCATCATACCGAACCAACCATGCTAGTACTCTATGGAGATCATCTGCCACCATTAGGATTGACAGAAGAAGACTTAAGAGACGGCAACCTTTATGCAACAGAGTATGTTATTTGGAGTAATTATTCCATGGATCACAATGATCAAGACCTTATAACCTATGAACTGGCCGCTAAAGTGCTTGATTGTGCCAAGTTGACATATAAAAACGGGCCGATTGCGGCGACACATCAACAAGATTTGACGGAAGAAGAACGTAAGGAACGATTGCATCTCTTCCAATATGACATGCTCTATGGCGATGGATATATTTTTGACGAGATAGCGACGTATTCGAATGAAAACTATCATTGGAAAAATAAGTAAGTATTGAATTGACAAAAAGCGGAAATGTTTCAGACACCTATAAACTACTGATGAATCCGACACGACTTAGAATTCTTCAGACATGTATGGTTTTAGGAGAAGCGACAACCTCACAACTTGCAGAAGAATTGTCGGATATTGCCCAAGCGACACTCTATCGTCAGATTAAAACGCTTGAAAAAGCAGGATTTGTGCACGCAGTCAAAGAAAATAGAATTCGAGGAACCGTTGAAAAGGTTTATGCATTAAAGAAAAATCCCATCGGCGAAGGAGATTCTCCGGAAGAACTGGGGCAAATACTTGATGTAGGTCTATTAGATATTATGGGAGATTTTCATCGTTATTTAAAAAATGAAAAGGTTGATTTTGCCAGAGATTTATATTTCATGGGTATGTCGACCCTAATGCTTTCAGATGAAGAAATGATTGCTTTTACTGAAAAAATTGGAGCATTGATCAATGAAGCCATAAGCAACAAGCCTGATGGAAAAAGAAAAGCAAGGAAGATTACCTTTATTTCATCACCTTGTGACCAAGAATAGGAGGAAGATAGTATGCTACAAATAAAGAACTTTTCTAAAACATATAAGGGGGGAAAAAAAGCAGTAAATAACCTGTCCTTGACCGTTGAAGCGGGAGACATCTTGGGGTTCATTGGTCATAATGGTGCCGGAAAAAGTACGACAATCAAATCGGTGGTAGGGATTCTTGATTTTGAAGAGGGCGAAATAACAATCAACAATATATCCATAAAGACCCAGCCCCTTGCTTGTAAAAAAATGATGGCCTATATTCCGGATAATCCGGATTTATATGAGCATCTGACAGGGATTCAATACCTAAACTTTATTGCAGATATTTTTGGTGTGCCTGCCAAGGAACGAACAGACCGTATTCAAAAATATGGTGAGGCATTTGAAATCACACCGGCTCTAGGCGATGTCATCTCCTCCTATTCTCATGGAATGAAGCAAAAGGTAGCTATTATTGCGGCCCTTGTTCACACCCCCAAACTTCTTATTTTAGATGAACCTTTTGTTGGACTCGATCCTAAAGCGGCAATAACCTTGAAAAATGCCATGCGTGAGCTATGTGCTGAAGGAAGTGCAGTGTTTTTTTCTACCCATGTATTGGAAGTGGCGGAAAAACTATGTAATAAAATCGCCATGATTAAATCCGGAAATTTAATGGCCTATGGAGAGACACAAGAGCTTATTAAAGACGGATCCTTGGAGGAACTGTTTATGGAGGTTGCCGATGAAAAATAATACTTTATTATTATGTAAGGCTTTACTCATTAATCAGTTAAAATTCAATGCCTTAAAAAGCAAGGGTTATTCTAGGAATAAAGGCAGATTCTATTTAATGTTGGTCGTTATAGTCATTTTATCGGCATCTTTAATGGGATACGCATATATGATTGGAGACAGTTTTTCAGTGATTGGCCTTAGTGAGGTTTTACCGGCTTACGGCTTGGTGGTATCTAGTTTTCTTCTTTTATTTTTCACAGTCTTAAAGTCAAATGGAACCTTGTTTGCCCTTAAGGATTATGAGATGGTCATGTCCCTTCCGGTAAAAACACGGACCATTATCGCTAGCCGCTTTCTTGTAATGTATGCCTTAAACGTAGGTGTGGTTCTACTTGTTATGTTACCCATGGGCATTGCTTATGTACAGCATAATACCGTATCTGCCTTATTTTATCCCATTTGGCTTGTGGGCATGCTCATTGCACCGCTGTTTCCAACAACAATTGCAGCAATAATTGGAGCATTGATTGTATGGGTGGCGTCGAAATTTCGTCATACCAATGCCTTGGTAACCATTTTTTCCCTTCTATTTTTGATGGCTTTTTTATCCTTATCTTTTTTCGTAGGAAAAGTCGATCAATCCTCCTTTACAACAGAGGATATGACAAATATGGGGGGCATGATTGGTGATATGATCAATGATCTCTATCCATTAGCGTCACTTTTTACAGAGGCAGTCATAGAGAATAATATTATATCACTGGGAATATTCGTTGGTCTTTCAATGGCTTGGTATCTCGTATTTCTTGCCTTGCTTTCAAAAAAATATAAAGCCATTAATACAGCATTATTCACCCATAGTACGCGTTCAAACTATCAATTAGATGTATTAGAAGAAGGAACACCCATGAAAGCCCTCTATAAAAAAGAATTAAAACGTTTTTTTTCGAGTTCGGTTTATGTTCTTAATGTAGGAATGGGTCTTCTCATGGCATGGGTACTTAGTATTGCAGCCTTATTTTTACCGACAGAGATGATTATGGAAATGATTCCTATGGAAGGCGCCGAGCGTTTGATTGAGAGTATGTTGCCCTTTATCATTTGCGCTTTATTGGGAATGAGCTGTACTGCCTGTGTCTCCCTTTCTTTAGAGGGAAAAAACATCTGGATACTGCAATCACTACCCATCAGTCCAAAAACAATTTTTCACAGTAAGATGCTTGTCAATTTAACATTGCTTATACCGACAGCTTTAATTTGCTCGATTCTTCTGTCCATACGATTTGCAAGCAGTTTTTCAAGTGCCCTCATAATTATTGGCCTTCCTCTAATGTATTGTTTGTTTATCCCGGTGTGGGGGATGTTTATTGATATAAAGTTAGGCTACTATGATTGGGTATCAGAAACGGCGATTATCAAACAAAGTGCTAATGCACTGGCAGGGCTCATCGGATCGGGATTGCTAGGACTATTGCCTATTGTATTAATTTTATTTGTAGATGGGCTCAGCCTTCTTGTTATCGCAGTGGTTGCAAGTCTTGTGATTCTAAGTGCTAGCGGATTTTTATATAAGGTGGTTGCCAATGCCTCCCTTTGATGATGGTGTTAAATTACAGAATTAATCGTGAAATAGTATTTGTCTTTTTGCCAGTTTAATGAGATAATAAAAGAGAAAATGAACCATTGTGAATGAACCCTTAGGAGGTTGTTATGGAATTTATTGGTATAATTGGTGCGATGGAAGAAGAGATATTAGCACTCAAAAATAAAATGGATGTTCAAGAAGTTCGCTCAATAGCATCCCTTGATTTTGTTATTGGTTTCTTAAATGGTAAAAAAACAGTGGTTGTTCGAGGCGGAATTGGAAAAGTAAATGCAGCCGTATGCACACAAATATTAATCGATGTATTTTATGTAGATGCCATTATTAACACAGGAGTGGCAGGTGCCTTACATAATAAATTAGAAATTGGTGATATCGTTATTTCGAAAGACGCGATTGAACATGATTTTGATGCGCGCAATTTTGGTTATGAGGTTGGTCAAATTCCGCGTATGGATAATAGTGTCTTTTCATCAGATTCCCACTTGATTAAGTTAGCCTATGATGCGGGAGAAGCATTAGATTCAAACGTGAAAATTCATATAGAACGTATCGTCAGTGGAGATCAATTTATCGCTAGTGATGATAAAAAAGAATATTTGCGCGATAAATTCGGGGCTTATTGTACGGAGATGGAAGGGGCAGCCATCGCCCACGTATGTGAGTTAAATAAAGTGCCTTGTGTGATTATTCGTGCAATATCAGACAAAGCAGATTCAAGTGCAGATATTAATTTTAATGAGTTCGTCAATGAAGCAGCAGCTAATTCATGTAAAATGATTGAAGGTATGATGAAGGTGTTATAAATGATTCGTTTTATCTATCGAAACATAAAACGGGGCAAAAAAATGGCCTTACGTGTAAAAAAAGTACGTAAGGCAGGAAAAAATATCCTGAAACTATTGAATCTACTTGCATCCTTATATTCCATCTATACCATGGCCGAGCCACATATTAAAAAGGTGTCAGGAACTGTTAACAAAGTGTGAAGAAATGTGCATTTGAATGAAATTAGGATAATAATAAAATCGGTATCGAGAGATATCGATTTTTTTGTGCGCATTTTTAAGACCTTATTCCTATTGCAAGACCTTGTCATCTTCGATATTCTATTATAGTATGATTCATTTCAAAAA
>Ga0163223_100678_pt1 | contig 10245 bp, 8 predicted proteins | sample MSEWel2016_02_17_2_FD_113147 | JGI IMG/M metagenome (GOLD analysis project Ga0163223, IMG submission 113147) | Subsurface microbial communities from deep shales in West Virginia, USA - MSEEL Well Study Marcellus 5H_2016_02_17 ...
ATTCAAGGTGATATAGACTTTCACCTGATGCTTCTGACAAAGGGCAACCGCTTCCGTTATTTCTTCGTCTGTCATATTTTTGGCGTTGCGACGGGCATTAAAGGATTTGCCACCAAAATAGACTGCATCCGCACCACCATTGATGGCCGCAATGACCGCTTCTCTTGTTCCGGCAGGTGCCAGCAGTTCTGGTTTTTTATTCATTTTTACCTCATGTTCCTGTTAATTAATGTTTTACGTAACTTCTATGCAATTGATTATTATAACATAAGTATTTAAAATAAAGAAGTTCTGAACAGTGATTAAGAATTTCAATCACTGTTCAGAACTTCAAACTAACTGGTTATTTTATTCCCAGCATCTCCCTTTATCAAGGACATCGGGGCCCGTTTTAACAGCACCAAAGATCTTTATCTGAATTTATAGCATTGCCTGAAAACAAAGCTTATGATTTAATTGAGGTAGTTGCTGCTGAAAGCGTGAGTTGCTGATACGAAGGCTGACAAAACCGTTGATATCCAAAAATCAGTAAGCCCAGCAAGAGGACAAAGCTAATAACATAACTGGTGTAAACCACCCCCAGATCATTAAACTGCGGCAGCAACAGGGCGCACCATAAAATCCGAACCAGGCAGTAGGCAATCAATGAGGCAATCATCGGATAGCCTGTTTTTTTGAAACCGCGAATCGCTCCGATTAGCACTTGATTGATAGCATAGAGAAAATATAAGGGAAAAATCGTAACGACAGCCTGCTTTCCATTGCGAATGACCTCGGGATCATTAGTGAACCAATTCAATAAGGAGTTGGAAAATTTCATCAATAGTAAAGATCCAACCAGTGTAAAGACCCCCGCCGCGAGGATACTAATACCAATGCCACGCCGAATCCGTTGCGGTTTTTTTGCCCCAAGATTCTGACCAACAAAGCCCGTAACCGCCATCCCGAAAGAAAAGGCAGGGAAATATAAAAACCCTTCAATCCGGGCAAAGACACTCATTCCAGCAATGGCAGCAGCACCGAAACCATTGATGTAAGTTTGAATAACCAACGATGACAGGCTCATAAAGATTGCTTGCAACCCCGAAGGGGTACCAATCCGCATCATTTCAGGAATCAACGACAACTTAACGGCATCTTTGCTAAAGGATGGACGATACTCAAAAGGCAGACACTGTAGCTTATTAATCATCAGCAGGGCCAGTAGCCATTGGGCAATCAGAGTAGCAAGGGCTGCACCGATAATACCCATCTGGCCGAAAAAGATAAATAGAACATCCAGTAAAACATTGATTAAAGTGGTAATTCCCAACAAAATCAAGGCCGAACGAGTATTGCCTAACGAGCGGAGAATCGCCATGCCGATCTGGTAAATTAATTGCGGAATCAACCCAAAACAACAGACTTCTAAATACATTTTTGCTCCAGTAAAAATAGGTTCCGGCGTTTTTAGAACTTCAAGGTAAAAAGGAATGACCCCACGCCCTAGAAGCGTCAGCAGGCTTCCTGCCACCCCCCCGATAACAAGTGCTGTGGTAATACTTTGTTTCAGCGCTGTGTACTGACGACTTCCAAAAAGATTAGCCGTTAAAACACTGATGCCTGTGGACAGGCCAATAAAAAAATTGAGCGCAACAGACAAAAAAAGTCCTGCAATACCTACTGCCGCTAATGCTTCACCGCCAGCGTATTGACCAATTAGCATACCATCAACAAGGCTGAACACCTGTTGGAGAATCTGCGTTAGTAATAGCGGCAGTGTGAAGATAAAAAGAACTTTGGGAATCGAGCCACGTGTAAGATTCTGTATTGTTTTTCCGGATTGAAAAGATTGCATAAAAAAACCTCCATAGTTATGATATCATGGTGGTTTTTTTTTAGATATTACCAATAATTTATGACATTGTGATAAGGATTTCTTATACCAGTTCAGATTTCTTAGTGTTTTCCCGCTGCAGCACGTGGCGGACAAAATCCAGAAATGAATCAGCCAAATCGGGAAGGCTCTCACCTTCCCGACTAATGATCCCAAAGGTGACCTTTTTTTCAAAGCCATGGATCTTAATCCGTTCAAAATCATATTGCCGATAAACATCTTTCAGCCAGTAGCTACCGAGATTGGCCAAATCGCTTTGTTTTAGCAACTGGATCATCGCATGGTCACTGTTGGTAACCACAGCACGGTTGATATTAAATCCGCACTGACTTTTAGGTGCCAGGCTTTCGAGCAGATCTTCCAGCGTAAAATAATCATCCCGAAGCTGTACATACTTCAAGGTTTTAAGGATATCTGGAGCAACTACTGATTGTCCATAAAGGGGGTGATTCCTGCCGACGTATAGCACCATATCGGTTAAGAGCAGCGACTCAAAAACAAGCCGCTTTTGTTTTAACAAATGCTGCAGTGCCCGGCTTTTGTTGTCGGCTACAAAAATAAAACCAAGATCTGCCGCTTTGTCTGAAACCAGGGCTATCATTCTCTCAATTCCACACTGAGTGTAGTCGATACAAAAATCACTTGCCCGATTAAGGGTATAGAAACGGGCCAGCAATACAGCCATATTACTGCTGGGATTAGTGGCGATTTTTAACTGCAATTGGTTCCCTGAATGCGCGGCCGCTGTAATCAGGGCCGCATTCTTTAAGAGATTAGCGCTATAATCGTAGATCCGTTTTCCGGCATCAGTTAGTTCCACCCCCTTTGATTTGCGGTGAAAAAGCTGAACCCCCAGTTCATTTTCTAAGGCACGAATGACCATACTGACATGAGGTTGGGTGGTATAGAGCACTTCTGCTGCCTTTGTCAGCGACTGAAGTTCCGCACAGGTCTGAAAATATGTCAATTGTTTGATTTCCATGGGCATTCACCTTTATTCTCGTCTATTTACTTAACGGGTGCAAGCGACGTACGCTTTAAATAATAACGATTATAAGCTTTTAACAAGCAACCAAATTCTATCCGATCTTGCAGACGGATCATCTTGATTCTTTATTAATCGTCTTTATTATACCGTAAATAGCCTGTCACCTCAATAAAAATACCCCAGAATCTAGCTAGGCCCTTTCAGCTTTTATAAAATACAGGAAGGATTTTAGTTTTGTGTATTCGTCATCGGTGCCGTGTCCATCCAAAGACAGGTGAAGAATCGGCAGGGAAGCACAACCCGCAAGTTGTCTTAAAACAACTCCAGTATTTTCATACGCCGGATCAAGTAACAAGTGGGCCTCAGCTGTTTCGTGCCCAAGACATTTTTTTGCCAACCGGTATCGTCCGTTGCCTCCGGCAAAGACGGGCAGTTTTTCATCAGCTTTTACCCTTAATGCTTTAAATTCACTAGCAAAACCACCATTTGATCCCAACTTTTCTGCCAGACCCCTCATCTGTTTTTGATATTCAACCAGTATTGGCTCCCCTGGATATTGATCCATCCACATAAATAAAAAATACTCCGATAATGGCATATATGCCAGGCAAAAGTCTCTTTTCTCCAGCCATTCTGGAATCCCCTGGTTTAACTGATTGTTGTACAGAACCATCGCTTCGCCACCGACCAAAAAATCCGGCTTTTGATGATTCAACATTGGTTTAATAATGCTAGACATCCCCTGTTCCCAACCCATTGATTGAGTTTTGATCGTATTTACACAACTATTTAATAACTGCTCCCGCTCAGAACTGGGATGGGCCATGATATAATCGCCCAGTAATAGGGCTTTAAAGAAGGGTTCTGAGAAAACCCGATCTTGCCACAGTTCTTCAAGATAACAAGCCACAACAACTGACTTGCTTTTGATTTGTTCAAGTTTTTTTGCAATGACCTGATGATAAAAACCATCCGTTTCTGCGCCATGCGTTTGAAATAGCATAAACTGACTGTCTTGGCAATTCTGTTCCGCAAAGCTAAGTACATCCCCCAGCAGTGCATTAAAGGGGCTGTATTCTTTGGCCATACTTTTCTCTTCTCCTTTTTTTAGGGTAATGGGGCTGGTCTGTGGCATTAGTACCGTCACAAATCCCAGCTTTTCCAGAAACGCTTGAAAAATTGGTGAATATGGATAAAAGTTTGGTAATACCAACCGCTTGTTTCGATCGACTTTGTCCGAATTTGAAGTGATCCGAACAAATCTTTTCTTGTTTTCACGCCCATCCCATTCTTTGTTCCCTTCCAAACTTGAAATAAAGGCTTCCACCCGGGTAATCAACCCCACCGGAGAATAATGTTCATCCACCTCAATGGATAAATAGGGTTTGTCTCCCATCGTTTCTGAAAAAAGATGTGCAATCATTCCATCCGGTCCACAACCATGGTTAGTGAGGTAAACCGCGTAAAGGTTGGGGTTGTTTTTAATGATTTGCGCTCCCGATAAAATATGCTGGGAAAAGGGCCAATACAGATTCTGATACTCTCCTGAAAGGTCAATTGAGTGACCTTCTAAATGTGCTAGAGTGATCACCTTGTAGCCGCGATCTAAAAAAGCATCAGCAATTCCCATATTTAGAATCGGATCACTGACTCCATAATTCCTTGTAACTAACACAAATACCTTTTCGTCTTTATCGATCCCTTTTAGTAATTCTTTGCCTTTTTTCTCAGCAGCTTCAGTGAAGCGAGTTAAGGCCAATCCACCTTTAGCTAAAGCCGCCATACATTGAGCTTTGTTTTTCCCCAATTTTTTCCCCAGTTCCAACATAACCTTAAGCATATGCGGTTTCCCCATATTCATTGACAAAACCGGGCTTAATAAGATGATTCCCTTATCGTTCAACTGAACCGCCGCTGCTGCTAATTGAGGAGCCGTTTGCATAAAGACACACCCATAGTTGTTTTTTATCTGGGTATTGGAATGGGCAATAGTTAAGATCGACGGCATAAAAATATAGTCGACCTTTTTATCCACCAGCTGGGCAATATGACCAAACAAAAGTTTGATCGGATAACAAGTTTCTTCTTTGGTATAGGCTTGTGCAAGAGCAATGGTTTTTTCATCGGTTTCGTCGGTTAAAAAAACATTATATCCCAAAGAGATAAAAAATTCATTAACCAGAGGAAATAATTTATAGATCATCAGGGCCCTGGGAATCCCCACAGTTTTTTTTAGGGGATCCAAAGTTTTCCGGGCGCCCGTAGAAAAATCATGGTTGGCCTCATGGATGAAGGCTCGGTTTTCGTCAATTTCTGTCATCGCCGACTCCACCGAAAGGACTGGATTTACTTCTTTTCTTTTCGCATTTTTCATGGTTAACAAGGCCATCCCCAGTGCCCCGGTAACATGAAAATATGGGGTGACTGTCACTTTCCCAGGAAATCGTTGTTTAAAAGCCGCCACAATCCCATCATTATAAGCTACCCCGCCTTGAAGCGCGATCTGCCCGCCTATTTTCTTATTTCCAACTACCTTATTAAGATAATTATTGACAATGGCATAACAGAGGCCGGCCGCGATATTGTTTTTCTTAATCCCTCGGGAAACGGCTGTGGCAATGTTTGTTTCCATAAAAACCGTACAGCGATCGCCCAAATCAATGGGTTGGTCGGCACTCAAGGCCAACGCCCCAAAATTATTAAGCTCAATACCCAAGCGACTGGCCTGTTCTTCCAGAAAAGAGCCGGTTCCAGCCGCACAAACCCGATTCATCTGAAAATCTGTAACCCGCCCATGTTGACAGGCAATAAACTTGGAATCCTGTCCGCCGATTTCAAAAATGGTATCAATCTCTGGATTCAGATAGAGAGCTGCCTGGGACTGGGCCGTAATCTCATCGCGAATTAAATCCGCATTTAATTTTCGGCCAATCATATAACGTCCTGAACCCGTGGTGCCAATGCGTACGCGATTAAGGCTCCCAGAAAAACGAGCCTTTATTAAAGCCATTCCTTGTTCCACCGCTTTTTCCGGATTCCCGGCGGTTCTGAGATACAAAGCATCAACAACCTGGCCCTTGTCATTGATCAACACCAGGTTAGTACTTGTTGATCCTATATCAATACCAAGAAATAAGCTTGTATCTTCTTCGATCACTTGATTTTTTTGGTCTTGTCGATCGATTTTGATCGACTCCAAAGGTTTCAGGATTAATCCCTGGGGACCTGCTGCCACCTTCAACTTATCAAGAACAAGTTTTCTTTGTGTTTTCATGGCCATTTTAGCCGTACCCAGAGCCTGGACAATTGACGCAAAAGGCGAAATGATCAGTTCTTCATTTTTAAGCTCCAACACATCTCTAATGGCCATGACCACACCCTTATTTTTTGCAATGCCACCCGCTAACATAACAGGTTTCTCGATTCTCTGATTCTTTATCACGTTATTTTTATAATTTTTGACCAGTGCATAGGATAGTCCTTTCAAAATATCTGCAACCGGGACACCTTCTTGCTGCCGATGAATCATATCGGTTTTAGCAAAGACTGAGCATCGGCCGGCGATTCGCGGAATCGACTGGGCTTGATCTGCCAATGCGGTATAGCTATCCAGCGGTAATCCCAGACGTTGCATCTGATCTTCGAAAAAAGACCCGGTTCCAGCGGCACACTGGTCATTCATTGCAAACTGAAGCATCTTACGATCCCTTTTAAAGCCTGTAAGGAATCCGGCACTGTGTCCACCAATGCTGATAACCGATGCTGTTTTGTGATCCAGTAACAGGCTGCCTTCCAAAATAGCCACCATTTCACTGACGGTATCCGCTTCCACAAGATTTTCAAGGTGACTGACCCCAACCCCTGAACACATCGTATAATCAGGAATGACAAAACAGTCCCTGGCCATTTTTTTTAGCAGGGTTTTAATGAGTTCAAGAGGTTCTCCCCGGTTCAAGGCGTAATCCCAGTAGATGATTTCATCCTGGACATTAATCATCGCCAATTTGACCGATGAGGCCCCCAAATCAATGCCCAGACTATGTCGTTGAAGCTGTAGTTTCATCTGACTATCCGCATTGGCAAACATGCTGGTCTGCTTCGGGTTTAATAACGGTTAAGAGCATTTTATAGGGGGTGATGGCCGTGACTGCATGGGGAACATTAGCCGGCATGACAATGGTCTGACCTTCGCTGATTTCATGCTTCACCCCATCAATAATCACCTCTGCCCGTCCTACCAAAACGTTTACCATAGCATCGCCCACTGAAGCGTGGGTACTCAGCCCTTCCTTTTGATCAAATGCAAACAATGTCAGTGTCATATCATGGCGCTGAACTAGGCTTTTACTCACAATCCGACCCTTTTCAAATCGAATCTGATCTTCCAACTTTACAATTCTATTGTGTTCGAAATTCTTAATATACATCCCTTACTCCTTCGTTTTTTCTAATTTTATCGGCTACTTATTCTTTTTCAACTGGAAACCAATACCAACTTGATGGGCGTTTTCCCAATTATTTCATAATAACAGCCCGGGGTGATCAACGTCGCTTCACCTTCTTTTAATTCACTTTCTTTCTTGTCCAGGCAGACCTTCATCACGCCCTCAAGCACAACCAGCAGCGTTTCATCCATGGCAATCTGCTCACTAATGCCTTCACCCTGATCAAAGGCATATAATCCGCCTTCGATCATGTCTCTTTTTAAAAAACACTGACTTAAAACTTGGCCGGGCCGATAATCGATTTGCTTCTTTAAAATAAACTTCTGGTTTAACGGTAAGCTTTTAAAAATACTCATCCTGTCTCCTAAGCAATCAAACTGATAATTTCATTCTTCATCTTCAGCATTTCGCCCCCATCACAATTGCGATTCTCCAGACTCCGATTGATATATAATTCTTTAATCACCCGGGCGGGCCGGTTGCTGAGCACCAGAATGCGATGACCAATTGCAATGGCTTCATCAATGTCATGGGTTACAAAAATGATGGTATTTTCTTCTGTTTGCCAGATATTTTCTAGTAGTAGCAGCATTTCCTTTCTCAATCCATAATCCAAAGACTTAAATGGTTCGTCCATCAAAAGCAACGAACTCCCATAATACAAGGCTCTAGCAATGGCGCAGCGCTGACGCATACCACCACTCAAACAGTCTGGATAGTAATTTTCAAACCCTGCCAATCCCACTTTTTTTATCAGTTTTTCAATAGTTTTCCGATCATCTTCCGCTTTTACAATCCTGATATTGTCATACACCGACAACCAGGGCAGGATTCTGTCTTCCTGAAACACATAGCCAATTTTTTCTACATCTTTTTTTATCATTCCTTGGTAATCTCTTAACAAACCCGAAATAATATTTAGCATCGTCGACTTTCCACATCCAGACGGTCCGATAATGACCACAATTTCTTTTTCATAAACCGTCAGGGATAAATGATCAATGACCTTGAGTTCCTGAAACGACTTTGACAAATTTTTTATTTCCAGCATCTTGTCTCCTTTTTTTTAATTTTCCAGCCAGGGAAAAAGCAGTCACCGAACAATAATAAAGAACCACCACAATCACCGTCCAAGCAATGACGGTTTCCGTTTCGATGTTCAGTCTGGCCTGAGTAATCTGACCACCGATGCCACTGCTTGTTGTCAAAACTTCTCCCATCACCACCGTTTTCCAGGCGTTGCCCAAAGCGATCTTAAACCCTGACATAATAAATGGCCCGATGGATGGTAGGATAATATAGCGAAACTGATACCAGCGGGAAAAATTAAACAGTTTCCCCATATCACAAAAGTTTTTATCAATCTGGTGGATGCCATCTGCCATACAAATGGCAATGGTCGGAATCACCGACATTATGACAATAAAAATACTGACTGCTCCGTTAAACCCAAACCAGATAATCGCCAAAATAAGCCATGAAATCGGTGGCACCACTTGAATAATCCCCAGAATCGGTCTGGCAATTTCTTCAAATGGTCTTAAAAAACCCGACACGATCCCAATGACAGCCCCAATCAACAGTCCCATTCCCAGCCCGGTCAAAAGTCGCATCACTGTCTTTAATACTTCTTCCCACATTCTCACTGATGATAGTATTTCGGCTATCTTTAATAGCACCACTGAAATCGGCGGCACCACCAGTGGCGAATAGAACTGTGATATCCCCCACCAGATAGCAGTCACCAACAGCGCCCCAATCAGATAGTTTTTACTCTTCAAAATACAATCCCTGATCCGGTATCGCCCCCCCCATCGAGGTCGGATCAAACTGGTATAACAATTCATAAAAACCCTGTAGGTCGTCTCTCGCTTCAAAAGAGTTTTTATATACCAGTCCCATGTTTGGAATCGCCTTAGTTAAAACCACTGCCTTTAAACCCAATTGTTCTTCTGCCATCTTGGCAGCCTCTTCGGGATTATCGTTAACCCAGTTTAAAGAATTCTCATAAGCTTCTTCAAAGTCTTTAACCAGCTCGATATTCTCATCAATATAGGAAGTTAAACCGCCAAAACCGGCATTGGGAATTAGTGAGTCGCCCCCTTTTAGTTTCTGCCATTCTTCTTCAAAGGAAAAAGCCACCCGGATATTACTATTATTCTGCATAGCCGCTGTCACCTGGGGTTCAATCAAAGTTGCATATTCGATAGTTCCCGCCTGAAGCATCTGAGCAATTTCAGTGGTGGTTGAATAGACAATCTGTACATCCTCACCGATTTTCAGTCCGGCAGACTCCAAAAAATACTGAGTTAAAATATCCGGAGGTGAAGATTGCAGGGGAATGTAAATGGTTTTTCCCTTTAAATCCGCCCATTGCAAAAGTGTCGAGTCTGTGGTCAGAAAATAAGTCACGCCCCAGGTATTGACATTAGTCAGCTTTATCTCAATCCCCTTGTTATAGAGTTTCGACGCTACGGTTAAAGGAAAAGCAAACAAATCATGGTTACCATCCTGGACCATAGCTATGAGCTGCTCCGGGGTATCCCATTTGTCAATTTCAATGCTAACATTGTCTCCCAGAGCATTGGTTTGCTGCATATGCAAAACCGGAAGTGCAGGCGGTGCATTCGGTACTCCCACCCGCACAGTGATAGGCTCATCGGTCTTTGACACCTCACCTGATCCGGTAGCTGCCTGACAACCAGTTAAAAATAAAACGGTCAATACCAATAGTACAATAATCTTTTTCATTGCTTGTCTCCTTCTTCTGATTTATACTGTATATAGTTAGAACAAACTAACTTTAGCCGTATTTTATCACGGCTTTGTAAATTAATCTGTTGCCATGGCAACAAAAGGAAAGAAATATGCAAATTGATTATCATCTTTTATCAAAAAATAACTTGTTTAAAAATATCGCCGTCACAAATATTCCC
>Ga0163223_100679_pt1 | contig 10239 bp, 8 predicted proteins | sample MSEWel2016_02_17_2_FD_113147 | JGI IMG/M metagenome (GOLD analysis project Ga0163223, IMG submission 113147) | Subsurface microbial communities from deep shales in West Virginia, USA - MSEEL Well Study Marcellus 5H_2016_02_17 ...
GCCCAGGAACACGTTGAGCAGCTGTGGCAGTTCGTCGAGGCTGGTCTTGCGAATGAAGCGGCCCACGCGCGTGATGCGATCGTCGTTACGCGTCGTCTGGCGTTCAGCGTTGGCGTCCGATTTGGCGTGGTACATCGAGCGGAACTTGAACACTTCGATCAGACGATTGTTGTAGCCGTAGCGCTTTTGCTTGAACAGCACCGGGCCGGGCGAGTCCAGCTTGATCGCCAGTGCCAGCAGCAGCATCACGGGTGCTGCGGCCAGCAGGGCCAGGCTGGAGAGGATGATGTCCTCGATGCGCTTGAACATTGGCGACCAACCACGCAGCGGTAGGTCGGAGGCGATCAGTGTCGGCAGGCCACCAACCTCGGTGATGCGCTTGTTGGCATGGCGGAAGGCGACCATGTCGGGCACCAGCAGCACGTTGACCGGCAGCTTGCGCAGCTAGTTGATCACCTGACCGATGCGGCTGTCGGCGAACCAGGGCAGGGCGACCAGCACCTGAGTGACTTTTTCCTCACGGATCATCTGCTCCAGATCACGCGTATTGCCCAGTAGCGGCAGGTCGGCGAGCGTCTTGGGCAAGCGCTCCAGGCGGTCGTCGATGAAGCCGAGCACGCCGGTGCGGATGTCACGGTGATGAGCAAGATACTCGGCAACGCGCACGCCGTTATCGGTACCGCCGAGAATCACTGCATTCTGCAGATAGACGCCCTTGGCCATCAGGCGGCGAAACAGTGCGAGCATCATCAGGCGCTCTGCGCCGAACAGGATGATGCTGGTGACGAACCAGAACGTCAGGTGCTTGGCTTCCAGATAGCTGAACATGCCCAGCCCTTGGTGCATGAAAATCAGCAGGCTGAACGCTGCGGCCCAGGCGACCAGCATGGTGCGGAAGCGGAGCAGGGTGCTGAACACTTCCTCGCTGTAAATGCCGACCGATTGGAAGATGACCACACTGATCACGCCGAAGAACATCAGGAAGGTGCTGAAGGTGCCGCCACCCGCCGGTAGGTCGAGCGGCAGAAAAAGCAGCAGCAGAACGCCCGGCAACACAGCAGTCAACCCGTGGATCAGGCGAACGCTGGCAAGGAAGTAATCGACGAAACTGGGGTGGGCGTATTCAAGGGTCCCAACGGACTGTAAGCGCATACAAGGCTCCTTCCTTCGGCTATTGCTAGCTCTCAATACTCGTTTTGATAGCCGCGATCCGCGGTTCTGATGGCAGGCCGCTATCGCAACCTTCACCTGGACAACTGCTCGGACCGCCTCCAAAGAAATGAGTTCATCAAACGGGTACAAACTGCCAAGGAAGCGCTAAGGATTAAATTGGTGTGGTAATTGACTGATTAGTAAGAAAAAACCTTATTAAAACATCCGCTCTAGATGGTTTTTCACGGTTGCTTCTGACCGATGGTCATCACTTTTCCGATTCGGCTTAAGCCCATATCGATTCCCGCTGCGTCACAACTTTCCAGTTCTGCCACGTGTCTTATCTGCGTTTACCGAACTGGAAGCGAAAGCATGAATGAACCCAAGGCGCTGCTCGTGCTTCACGGCAAGCAGGGACTCAACGAGCAGGTGCGTGCGGCTGTCAACGAATGGCGCGAGCTTGGACACGAACTGGCCGTGCGGGTGACCTGGGAAGCCGGTGACTCGACTCGGCTGGTGCGCGAAGCGCTCGCCGCCGGTTATCGAACGGTGATCGCCGGTGGAGGCGACGGCACGGTGCGTGAAGTGGCACAGGCGCTGCTCGACAGCGGTTCCGATGCGAGCATGGGCGTGCTGCCGCTCGGGACCGCCAATGATTTTGCCCAGGCCGCCGAGATTCCAATCGCGCCCTTCGATGCGCTGACGTTGCTCGACCGTAATCCGGTGTCGGTAGATGTCGGCGAGATGAACGGTATCCCTTTCATCAACATGGCGACCGGTGGCTTTGGTTCCAAGGTGACCGCCAGCACCTCGGAAGAGCTGAAAAGGGTGCTAGGCGGCGGCGCCTATCTGCTGACCGGCCTATCGCGCTTCAACGAGTTGCACGCTGCGTGGGGGCGCTTCGTTGGGCCCGGCTTTGCCTGGGAAGGCGACTTCCTCGCGCTAGGCATCGGTAACGGGCGTCAGTCCGGTGGAGGGCAACAGCTCTGTCCGCAAGCATCCGTTGATGACGGCTTGCTGGATATCTGCATCGTTCCGGCGCCTGCCGATACGGTGGGTACCCTGGGTACGCTGCTGAGTGGCGGGCTGCTGGGAATCGACACCGTTTCGGTAACCGCTCGTGTGCCCTGGCTCGAAGTCGAGGGGCCGAATGAGATAGCCATCAACCTCGATGGCGAACCCTTCACGGCGGAACGCATGCGCTTCACGGTCAGACGTCAGGCTCTGCGTCTGCATCTTCCAGCGGATAGTCCGCTGCTGCGTGAGGAGCCGTTGCTCCGAAACGATAACGAGGCCACCTGACAGCGCTGTACCGGAGGGCGCAGACTAACCGTCGGGATGGCGACAAATACAGATAAAGCGCGGAAACTTGCGGCCGATAGCCTCCTAACCCGTATCAAGCAAGGAGCCCGCAATGGCCGGCATTCTCGAGTCAGTCGATCAACGCACCCGTCTGGTGGGGCAGAATCGTCTGGAAATTCTCATGTTTCGGCTTTCCGGCCGCCAGCAATTCGCTATCAATGTGTTCAAGGTGCAGGAGGTCGTACAGCTTCCAAAGATGACGCTCATGCCGCATCGCCACGGTTCCGTATGTGGCGTCGTCAACTTGCGCGGACAGACGTTGCCGGTGATTGATCTGTCGCGTGCCATAGGTCTGCGTCCATTGGTCCCGGATGAGCGCAGCACCATCATCGTGACCGAGTACAACCGCTCGATTCAGGCTTTTTTGGTCGGCGGCGTGGAACGCATTCTCAACCTCAACTGGGAAGAAGTATTGCCGCCGCCTACCACGGCGGGGCGTCAGCATTACCTGACGGCTATCACCAAGGTCGATGATCGGCTGGTCGAAGTCATCGATGTGGAAAAGGTGCTTGCCGAGATCGTCCCCTATGACACCAGCATCTCACCGGAGCGCTTGGCCGATCCGCTGCTCGAACGCGCCCGTGGCCGTGAAGTGCTCTGTGTCGACGATTCGACCGTGGCGCTGGCACAGCTGCGTGAGACGCTGACTCAGCTTGGCATCACCGTACATACCGCCAGTGATGGCATGAAGGGCTTGAACAGACTCAAAGCCTGGGCCGATGCCGGGGAAGTGCTCACCGATCGTCTGCTGATGGTGTTTACCGATGCGGAAATGCCGGAAATGGACGGCTACCGCCTCACCACCGAAATCCGCAACGACCCGCGCCTACGCGATCTGCATGTGGTGCTGCATACCTCGCTTTCGGGCAGCTTCAACCTGGCGATGGTGAAGAAAGTCGGGTGCGACAACTTCCTTTCCAAGTTCCAGCCGGAGAAACTGGTGGACGTTATCCGCGAGCGTCTGTTGCTTGACGAAACTCGCTGATCCGCTCATCTGATCGAGGCTCCAGGATGCATCTTTGCGCGTTGTATCGCTTTCCACTCAAGTCCGGCTCGGCTGAATCGCTTGAAGAGGGAGGGTGCGACGCGCTCGGCCTGATCGGCGATCGGCGCTGGATGGTCGTCGATGCCGCAACCGGGAAATTCCTGACGCAGCGCGTGCTGCCGCGAATGGCGTTGCTGAAGGCGCGATGGCAGGGCGAGGCGGCGCTGCTCCTGAGTGCCCCCGGCATGGATGATTTACCGGTGGCGGTTCCCGCTTCGGACAGCGCTGCGCGAGGGGTGCTGATCTGGCGCGAGAGCCTACGAGTACCTGACGCTGGTGACGCAGCGGCTGCATGGCTGACGCACCTGCTCGCTCGGCCATGCCGGTTGGTGTATCTACCCACCGAGCAGGGCATCCAGATCGATCAGGATTACGCCCGGCCCGGCGAGCGGACGGCGTTCACCGATGGGTTTCCGTTTCTGCTGATCGGTCAGCGATCACTCGACGACCTTTCGGCCCGAGTGGGGCAGCCACTCGAACCGACGCGGTTTCGGCCGAATCTGGTCATCGCCGATGCGGCACCTTACGCCGAGGATGGCTGGCGCCGAATCCGTATCGGCGACATGCAGTTTCGGGTGGTCAAACCTTGCTCACGCTGCATCATCCCCACTATCGATCCGCTCAGCGCCGAGCACAGTCCGACGCGCGAGCCCTTGGCCACATTGCTTGGTTACCGCAAGGGCGAGGGCGGCGTGTTCTTCGGCCAGAATCTGATCGCAGAGGGCAGGGGTGTGCTGCAGGTGGGTATGTCGGTCGAAATACTGGAATAGCCCCAACCGCCGCTCGCGGCCGGGTCAATATCGTGAAGATCCTTCACCGACGCTGGCGGGCCAAACCATGGCGCCGCCGGCGTCACTGACTTTCGAAGTATCGCTCGTGCCACTCAACCAGCGGCTGCGGTGCGTTGAGCTTCTGGCCGTAAATCACCGAATAGGTGAGTACGTTCTGCACGTACTGACGGGTTTCATCGAACGGAATGTTTTCCACCCAGACGTCGAACGGCAGATGTTCCGCATTCCGCAGCCATTGGCGGACCCGGCCGGGACCGGCGTTGTAGGCAGCGGATGCCAGCACCCGGTTACCCTTGAACTGGCCATAGATCTGGCTGAGATAGGCCGCTCCCAACTGGATATTGGTGCTGGGGTTGAGCACCTGCTGGTGCGATGACAGCGGTATATCGAAGCGCCTGGCAGTTTCCTTCGCGGTGGCCGGCATTAGCTGCATCAGCCCCGTGGCGCCGACGGGCGAGCGCGCGTCGGCCATGAACGCGCTTTCCTGACGCGTGATAGCGAATACCCAGCTTGGATGAATCTCCCGTGCCTTCGCCGCGTTCACCAGGCTGCTGCGATAGGCCATGGGAAAGCGGATATCCAGATCGTCCCAGTATTTCGCCTGGCTGATGGTGCGGATGGCCGGGAAATACCACTCCATGTCGTAGGCCAAGCGCGCCTGAGCGACCAGTTCATCGCGGCTGAACAGACGGCTGACGTGATACCACTCGCGGCGTCCGTTGACGATCTCGCCACGGGCATGGAATTCCATGGCGCGGCGAATCCCCGCCGTATTGCGGACCTTCTGCATCAGCTTCGGATCGAGCGCGAGCGGCTGATGGTTGAGCTTATAAGGCGCCTGGATGCGGTCGGCCGAGAGGAAGCCGTAGAAATCGCGCTCGCTGGCGACCGGCTGGTAGAGCGGGATGGCCTGTTTGCCATTGGGTTGTGCCAGTTCCAGGCTGCGAGCGTTCCAGTAACGCCAGCGATTGCTGTCGGCGAGTTCTCCGGTGAAGCGCTGGATCAGCGCATGGGCATCATCCCAGCGGCCCAGACGCAACAAGAGCCTGGCCCGCCATTCGCTGACGGTATCGTCACGCAATTCGGGATCGTATTCAGCCATCACCGTCAGGGCACGAGCATCGAAGCGCTTGGCCAAGGTCAAGCCGATCTGGCGCGCGATCGCCACCTTTTCATCGGTCGAGAACGAAAGGCGTCTGGCGTAGCTGTCGAGCAGCCCGAGCGCCTTTTCCGGGTCTTTGCGCGCCAGCCGACGCAGGCCGATCGAGACGATATCGCCCATGGCCTGATTCGGCGACATGAAGCGACCAGTTTGGCCCAGCACCTGCGGCTTCTGCGCGACCTCGACCAGCAACTCGCCTTGGCTCTTCATCGTCGGCAGGCTCTTCACCAGAAAGTTTGCCAAGCCGTAATTACCACTCTCGACCGCCAGTTTGGTACGCTGCCAGACCAGGTGTTCGCTGAGCTGGCCGGCGTCGCGCCAGCGCTCGAACAGCGCGTCGCAAGCGTTGTGTTGCGACTTGCCCACCAGCCAGAGACGTTCGGCCGTCTCGTAGCCTTGCTTCGTCTGTCCGCTGGACAGCTGGTATTGACCGTAAAGGCAGTCCAGCTCGGCGAAATTCATCGCCGGATCATAATGCGCAACGAAGGGCCGCCAATCGCCACGGGCTGCCAGCAACCGCAGCCAGCGCAGCTTCATCCAGCTGGCCTGTGGCAGGTCGCCGTGTTCTGCGAGAAACTTTTCCACCTCGTCATTGCTGGCGGTCTTGAGCCGTGCAGTCAGCTCGTCATAGGCCAGGTAGGGCTCGAGGGGATAGTCTCGAAGCGCGCTGGCGAGACGTCGATATGGGCCGCTGTCGCCCTTGGCCAATGCCCGCTTGGCTTCGTCGTAGTACTGACGTTGCTGCTGGAGGCTGGCGGCTTGAGAGGTTTCGACGATTGCAGCAGTAAACAGAAGGCAGAAACAGATACTGGATAGTCGACCGCGCATGAGACTTCCGAAGACGGGGGGGCAGGAGAAAACTGGGGCTAGCTTAGCTCGGCCAGTCGGGTAGTTAAACGCGGATTAAGCTCTTGAAACAAACAAAGCAGGAGGTTCCGACGAACGAACGTACGTCCCAGCGAAGCGGCCCTGAATCGCTATTTCCAACGTGACTGTAGGTCGCGTTGAGTGTCGGTACAGACGCTGTGATCGACAAGCGGGCTCGATGCTCGGCGGCATCGGTGCGACAGGCACCTTCTGCTAGAATGCGCGCCCTGTTTCCCGGAGGTAGTCATGACCCTGCTCAAGTTGACCGATGTGTCCCTCGCCTATGGCAACAATCCATTGCTCGATGGAGTGTCCTGGCAGATTGCGCGGGGTGAGCGGGTTTGCATCATCGGCCGTAACGGGACCGGCAAATCCAGCATGTTGAGCCTGGTCAAGGGCAGCCAGTTGCCGGACGACGGCGAGATCTGGCGCGCGCCGGGTCTGAAGATTGGCGAATTGCCTCAGGAACTTCCGCTCGCTGACGAGCGCACCGTGTTCGATGTAGTGGCCGAAGGGCTATCGGGTGTGGGTCAGCTGCTGGCCGACTATCATCACCTCAGCCAGAACATCCAGAACGAAGCCGATCTGGACAAGCTGATGCACGTTCAGCAGGAGCTCGAAGCGAAGGACGGTTGGCGCCTGCAGCAGCTAGTCGACAGCACCCTGAGCCGTCTGCAACTGCCGGCCGACAAAACCCTGGCCGAGCTGTCCGGCGGCTGGCGCCGACGCGTTCTGCTGGCTCAGGCGCTAGTGTCCGAGCCCGATCTGCTATTGCTGGATGAGCCGACCAACCACTTGGACATTGGCGCAATCGCCTGGCTGGAAGAGGCCTTGACCGGCTTCAACGGCGCTGTGCTGTTCATTACCCACGACCGTGCGTTCCTGCAGAATCTGGCGACCCGCATCCTGGAGTTGGATCGGGGCCACATGATCGACTGGAACGGCGACTACGCCAGCTTCCTGGTGCACAAGGAGCAGCAACTGGCGGCAGAAGAAACCGCCAACGCGCTGTTCGACAAGAAGCTTGCTCAGGAAGAAGTCTGGATCCGCCAGGGCATCAAGGCGCGTCGCACCCGCAACGAGGGGCGTGTGCGAGCGCTCAAGGCATTACGTGCAGAGCGCAGTGAGCGCCGTGAACATCAGGGCAAAGCCAACATTCAGATCGACGCGGCGGAAAAATCTGGCAAGCAGGTCATCGTCGTCGAGCACGCAAGCTTCGCCCATCCGGGCGGCGAGCCGCTGATCAGTGATTTCTCGATGGTGCTGCAGCGCGGCGACCGCATCGGTCTGCTCGGCGCAAATGGAACTGGCAAGACCACGTTGCTCAAGTTGTTGCTCGGCGATCTGCAACCCACCAGCGGCACGGTCGAAGCTGGGACGCGTCTGGAAGTGGCGTATTTCGACCAGTTGCGTCACCAACTAGAGTTGGAAAAAACAGTTATCGACAACGTAGCCGAGGGGCGGGACTTCATCACTATCGATGGCCAGAGCCGCCATGTGCTGAGCTATCTCGGAGACTTCCTGTTCAGCCCGCAGCGCGCCCGCACGCCAGTAAAGGCGTTGTCCGGCGGAGAGCGGGCACGTCTCTTGCTGGCCAAGCTGTTCAGCAAGCCGTCCAACCTTCTGGTACTCGACGAGCCGACCAACGATCTGGATGTCGAAACCCTCGAACTTCTGGAAGAAGTGCTGCTCGGTTTCCAGGGCACAGTGCTGATGGTCAGCCACGACCGGGCGTTCCTCGATAACGTGGTCACCAGCACGCTGGTATTCGAAGGTAACGGGGTCGTTCGCGAATATGTCGGTGGCTATCAGGACTGGCTGCGTCAGGGCGGCTCGCCCAGGCTGCTTGGTGTGGCCGAGGCGAAAGAGGTGAAGGCCGAAATGCCTCCGAGCAAACCCGCGGCGGCGCCCGTTGCCGAGCCCGCTCCGGCAAAGAAGAAGCTCAGCTACAAGGTGCAGCGCGAACTAGAGGCACTGCCCGGAAAAATAGACGCAGTCGAGAAAACTATCGCTGCGTTGCAAGCGGAAATTGCGCAGCCAACGTTCTATCAGCAGACTTCGGAGCGTACTGGCGAAACGATAGCCCGCCTTGAGGCGCAGCAGAAGGAGCTCGACGAGTTGCTAGAGCGTTGGGCCGAGCTGGAAGAATGACAGGCAGCGTGACCGCGATGCATATGGCGAGACCTGGACTGCCATTCAAGACATAACGACATCTGTCAGCAACGGACGGAGCATAGATGGCAATTGATTACCGCATCGTCCTCGATGAAGAGCATGAGTTCAGCTACCGGATCGAACTGGACCGCGCATACGATCACGAGGCAGCGATACAGGCGCCCAAATGGACGCGCCTGGAGCATCAGCAGTGCAATAACTGTCCGTTGAGCCGGGACAACTACAGCCATTGCCCTGCTGCGGTGGATCTGCATCGTGTCGTCGAGGATTTTCAGGGTTTGCCTGCGGTCAAGAAAGCCCAGGTGCGGGTACGCACGCCAGAGCGTGAATACAACAAGCTGGTAGGGCTGGAGGAGGGGCTGCGGGCGCTGCTAGGCGTGATCATGGCCACCAGCGCCTGCCCGGTGCTGGGCAAGCTCAAGCCGATGGCACATCAGCATTTACCGTTCGCCAGCAATCAGGAGTTCGTGTTGCGCGCGGTTTCGCTGTACCTGGCACGCCAATACTTCAATCTGCGCGAAGGGCGGCATGCCGACTGGGAGCTGCGTGGTCTGGTGCGGTCATTCCAGCAGCTGCAGCTGGTCAACCAAGCGTTCTGGCAACGCATCCACGACACCTGCCACGGCGATTCGAACCTGAAGGCTTTTCTGACCTTCTTCTCGATGGCGTCCAGCCTGACCTATTCGCTGGAAACCCAGCTGAAGAAGATCAGGCCGATGGTGATGAGCGCCGGTGAAAGTGCCGATCTGGCCTGAGCCGACTACGGCTCAGGCGCTGGTGTCGAGAGGGTTAGTCGGTCTTCTTCAACCGTACCGCAAGCACGTCACAAGGTGCTCCATGAAGGATGTCGTTGGCGGTGGAGCCGAGCAATAGCGCCAGACCATGACGCCCATGGCTACCGACCACCACCAGGTCGCAGCCTTGTTCCTTGGCCAGGCGGTGAATTTCCTGACGGGGCTGACCATAGGCCAGGTGACGTTGTTCTGCGGTCAGGCCGGGATACCGGTCGGCGAAACCGGTCAAGCGGTCCCGGGCTTGATCGAATTGCTGTTGCTGGAGCATCGACAAATCCATCGGAACATCGCCGCCGAACGCCATGGCCATGGGTTCAATGACATGGACGAGCGCCAATTTCGCACCGCTGGCTGTCGCCAGCGCCTGAGCGCGCGCTACGACCGGATGGCATTCTTCGTTCAAGTCAGTGGCGACCAGAATATGCTGGTAGGTCATGATGGCTCTCCTGCTGTGTCCGTATGACAAGTATGGCCTCTTGGCACGCTGTTGAGTGGCCACGGGCCCTTTTTGTTTTTCAGCGTTATACGGCGTTACATGCATGATGACCAGCGTGTCATTACATCGCTTGATGTCAGCCGAAGGGCTCTCGGCTGTTATCATGCGCGACGTCAGCGCCGGTGTGCGCGTCCGGCCTACAAGAGACTTTCATGTTCTTACCCGCCAACGAATATTTACTCGCCTGGGCAGCCTATGGGATTGCCGCGTTTGGATGCCTGCTGGTGTGGCTCCGTATTACGCGCTCGATGTGGCGCTGGCTGCGTGAGCCGCTGAGATTGATCGTCGCTGTGTTATTGCTGACACCGACGATCGTCGATCCCGCCAGAGAGCTGTTCGCCCCGGCCGTCGCCATTACCGCCATGGATCTTTTATTCAAAGTGGGAACCAACGCC
>Ga0163223_100680_pt1 | contig 10236 bp, 6 predicted proteins | sample MSEWel2016_02_17_2_FD_113147 | JGI IMG/M metagenome (GOLD analysis project Ga0163223, IMG submission 113147) | Subsurface microbial communities from deep shales in West Virginia, USA - MSEEL Well Study Marcellus 5H_2016_02_17 ...
CTGCCCCGATTTTTTTCGGGGGCTTTCGAAGTTTTTGAATCCAAGGAGTCCCGATTGTGCTTTTTGTTGGTTTTTAGGATAAAAACCTTACAAAAGCCACTTCGGGATAACTGATTCAAAAACAAGAATAACAGTTTCCCCCGATTTTTCTTCGGGGCAATAATTGGTGTTTTCTTGCAAAGACTAGTTAAATCGGTCTATCTGCTGGTTGGTTAAACCAAACAGGAAAGATTATTGAATATACAAGTTTTCAATCATTGATATTCCGGTTTTTGTTTTAAAATACTTTTGGCGAATGCTTTTAATGGATGAGTCTGACCAACCTTTTATTTCTTATATGCCTTATATGGTTCAACCCATTTTTTCGTTCAGTCTTTTTTCCTTATGTTTCTTATGTGGTTCAAAAAGTGCGCTACATCACTGTTCCTCGTAATAACCATGCCCATATCCGTAGCCGTAACCGTATCCATAACCGTAACCATATCCATAACCATATTTAGCACCCTTCTTTCCTTTTTTTACCTGGATATCATTAAACAATATGCCCACATTTTTAATGCCTTCCACTCCCAGGTGTCTCAGCGTTTCGGAAAAAGCCTCGCGAATGGTGTAATTTTGTCGAGCCAGAAATATGAGTGTGTCGGATTTACGTGCCAACAAAACAGGGTCTGCCACGACCCCCATTGGTGGCGTATCCAGAATAATTACATCAAAACGGTTTCCCAATTCCTTGAAGAACTCATCGGTTTTTGCTGAAGAAATCAATTCTGACGGGTTGGGAGGAACCGCTCCGGAGGGGATCACAAATAAATTTTCCTGCTCGCTTTGATGGATAATATCATCGAGACTAACTTTTCCAATGTAATACTGAGAAAGGCCTTCATAGTTGTCAAGATCCATAACTTTGTTCAGGCCGGGTTTTCGCATATCGTAACCAATTATCACCGTTTTCTTCTTTGAATAAGCAAAAACAGCGGCAAGGTTCAGGGCACAAAAGGTTTTACCCTCACCAGGCATTGAACTGGAAACAGAAATAATTGGCGTTTTTACATTGGCCGTCAGGTACTCCAATCGTGTTCTTACACGCCGGAATGTTTCGGTAATGATAGAGCGGGGATGGCTGTCCACCACGTTGGTTACTCCTTTGTAACTGTGCATGATGTGGCCGATAACCGGAATCGAGGTGAGTTTTTCTATTTCATCGGTTGAGGTAATGCGGTTGTTCAATAACTGACGCAACACAATAAAAATGAGCGGTAAAAGGAAGCCTGCAAAAAGGGCTTTCTGATAATTGGAGGCCTTTTGGGGATACACAGTGCCTGTAAACCGGGGCTTTTCCAGCAGTGAATGGTCAGAGGTGTTGGATGCTTTCTGAATCTGGGCCTCTGAACGTTTTCTCAGCAGAAAGGTATATACTTCACTATTCAGGTCAAATTGTCGTTCTATTCCCAGTAACCTGCGCTCTTTCTCGGGTAATTGATATAGTTGACTGGTAATGGATCGTTTCTCCTCTTCCAACCGCTTGATGGATTCGTCAATGATATCTTTTTGATTGGTTATAGCTTCAATAAGGGTGTTTCTGGCAACAAGAATCTGTTTGTCAAGTTCATTTTTGTAAGGATTGCTTTGTCCGTTGAGGGTCAGCCGCTCATTGTTTAGTTCCAGAATTTTATTTATCTGGTGTGAGATAATGGGATTGTCGATGTTGAAGGATGCGGGAGCCAGACCCTTGGTCAGCACATTTTCGGATGAAAAGTATTGATGCAGGTAGTCGTAATAATTAAACGTAAGTCGATTTTCGGAAATTCTGGTTGTAAGTTCCTGAATCTGAGTAAACAGATGCTCCGCTTCGGAACTAACACTTTGTATTTGATGTTCGGTACGGTAGGAGCTCAACTCTGTTCCTTTTTTTGATAGAGAATCAGAAATGATTAAAAGTTGTTCTTCAATAAAATTGATGGTATTGGTGGCAATCTGGTTTTTCTTTTCAAGGTTTGCATGAATGAAGGTTTCGGATAGTTTATTCAGAAACGTGGTGTTTTTCTGATGGTTATGTCCCGTCACCGAAATGTTAACGATCGTTGAGTTTTCGCCCGCCTTCTGTGCGTTGAGCACAGATGAGAAGTATGAAGTAAGGCTTTCGGGGTGATTAAACTCAAAGTAATAGGCTTTATCTGAACTTGCCTTCAGCCCGTTGTTTTTAATAATGATTCTAAGCCAGGGTGTTTCTACCAGTTCGCCAAAGGAAAAGGTTTCTTCAAAATCGATAAGACTCCCGCTGCCTTGTGTCGCTTCTGTGTTGTAGTGTATGGTGTTGAAACCTTCCGATTTTACTGAAAGTTCAAATTGGTTTTCATTCAGAATGGTGATATAAATAGGGACATTTAAAATTTGCGCCGCCGAAGAATCCATTTGAACATTAAAACCCGGATTGGAATAGACCTCTGTGTCTTTCAACCTTCCAGCTGCAAAATAACTGATGTGAAAATCAAGCTGGTCAATTGTTTTTCGGATAATATCGCGGGAGGTCAGAACAGCAATCTGATTATCCAGACTACGTTGACCCGGTGTTAACCCGAATCCTTCCATCATACTTTCCCGGGAGTTTTCTGTTCCTCTTTCTTCCATCAATAAAGACATGGAGGCTCTGTAGATGGGCGGAGAATAACGATGAATGGCTAAAACAACTCCCAACGCCAGCGGAATAGTAATGGCAAAGAGCCACCAGAATCGAAGCAGATCAAACAGAAGTTTTTTGTAATCCAGCATAAACTGGGGTGATTGATTCTGACTATTCGGATTTCGAAGTTGATTGGATGAATTGTTTTGTTGCATTTTCTTCGATGGGCTTTAGCATTTTAAACTAGCGTGATATTGCTTCAATTGTCAGGTAAATTGCAAGGATTGAGCTGATGATGCCAAATGAGAATGTCTCACCGATACCAAAACTTTTGGCCTTCATGGGACGAACATAAATCAAGTCGTTGGGATAGACGTAATATTCGTCCGACCCAACGATGTTGTTATCGGTGATGTCCACAAAAAATGTCTTGTAACTGTCGCCTTCGGGACGTACGATTTTTATCTCTTTGCGTTTACCAAACGATCGCACATCTCCGGCCAGTGCAATGGCTTCATAAATGGTAATTTGTTCTTTTCCCATGTCAATACGTCCGGGTTTGCCAACTTCGCCCAAAATAACGAACGAATTATTGGCCAGGCGCATCTTTACGTGAGCGTCGCTAACGAAAGGAACCAATACTTCTTCCATTTTTTCGCGTGCCTGTTGAATGTTGCACCCATCGAAATTGATTTTTCCGACAAATGGGAAATCGATGTTCATGCTGTCATCTATCGGATAAGTGTATAACGATTGACTCAGTTGTGTACTGGTTCCTCCTGAACGGCTCGGATTAAAAAAATCGGACAGTTTGGGATTACTGGTGTTTACCTGAATGTACAATTGGTCATTGGGTCTGAGAATATATCTTTCTGTTATGGTGGTCAGGTCGGAATAGGGGTTGTCGTAATTGCGGTTCTCGGATTGGTTTTGAAGATAAACCGTCTCTTTTTGCGGAATGCAGCTTGTAATCAACATTATCAGGATGAAAAACAAGAAAATGTTTCGTACCCGGGAAGCGGAATTTTTCGGCAGAAAAGTCATATTTATTTGCATAATGAATATTGTGTCCGGTTTTAACGGTCAAATTTATGGTTTTCTTTTTTAAAATTAAACATTCATAAATTTAACTTTCTCAAAAGGGTTTCATAAATTTGCGAAGTTTTATTGAAGGGCCTCTATCTATAGCCAGCAAGAAAACTAAGGTTTTTTTAGTCTTTGATAAGAAAGCGCCAAAAACAAAGCCTGGCCCGATTTTTTTCGGGGGCTTTCGAGGTTTTTGAATTCAAGGAGTCCCGATTGTGCTTTTTGTTGGTTTTTAGGGTAAAAACCTTACAAAAGCCACTTCGGGATAACTGATTCAAAAACGAGAATAACGTAGTAGTTGATGTTTTCTTGCAAAGACTATCTAAAAATAGAAAATTATGGACATATAGTATCCGAAAAGTTCCATTACGCGTATTTTCCGTTAGAGTTATAACCATGCTGTTCTTAATTCCGTAGGAATACTATATGAATTATGAGTGTAGTATAAAAAGGTATATTTTTGCCAAAATCAAGACTTTGAAAATTTTTGCACCGGAGTTAACCTGTTGTTAATGAGGGTTCAAAAATTTTCATTAACGAAGAGTTTGGCAATAAAGATGCTTTTTAGACTGGGCTCAATTATTCTATGCTGAATTTGCCTAAGAGTATTGCGATGTTTGTTTTCTGTTCAAATTGCGTTCCATTAGGCCGATAACTTTTGAAAGCTTTATTTCGATGATTGATTATTCGACTATCCTGATGGTTTTGTTTGCCGCAATTCTCTCTTTTTTGCTGGTGTTTCTTTCTATACCCACTATATTACGGGTTTCGTATGCCAAAAACCTGTTTGATGAGCCGGGCAAAAGAAGAATTCACAAAAAGAAAGTGCCTAATTTGGGCGGACTGGCAATTTTTATCGGAATTCTTTTTACTTATTCCCTTTACATTGATTGGTTTGATTTTCGGGCAGTTCCTTTTATCATTCCTGCGTTACTGGTTGTTTTTTCAATCGGAATAAAAGACGATATCATGATAACCGCACCAATGATGAAGTTGCTGGGGCAGCTTTTGGCCGCTTTTATTATTGTAGGCTTTGGAGATTTACGGCTGACTGATTTTCACGGATTTTTTGGTATTCAGCCCGATTATTTTGCGAGCATATCCATCTCTATTTTGTTCGTTATTTTCATTGTTAACGGATTCAACCTTATTGATGGGGTGGATGGATTGGCTGCAATTAGTGGAATGATTTCAATTCTAACATTTTCTATTTGGTTTTTTCTCAACGGGAACATTCACACAACCACATTAGGCGCAATTGTGCTTGGTTCACTATTGGCTTTTCTTTATTATAATGTGTTCTCCAAAAAACAGAAGATTTTCATGGGAGATACCGGTTCCATGATTATAGGCTTAATTCTGGCCATTTTTTCCTTGCAGTTTATGGAAGCCAATGCACCGGCGGTCAGAACCAATCTGAATCTTCAGATGATCTCGGCTCCTGCCGTTGTGGTGGGTATTTTGATTGTACCTGTGATTGATACTCTGCGCGTTTTCTTTTTGCGTTTGTCAAAGGGGAATTCGCCTTTTGTGGCCGATAAAAACCATATTCATCACCGGTTGCTTACGCTGGGATTTTCACATTTGCAGATTGCCCTGATCCTGGGAGGGGTGAATGTGTTTTTTATTGTCTTCAATTTCCTGTTAAAAGACTTTGGGATGTTGAAACTAATGACCTTAAATCTCGTATTGGGATTTGTAATATTTTATCTTCCGGCATTTTTCATTCGGTTAAAAGCCAAAAAGATGCGGGAGAATCAGGCCGGAATTTATCCCATGGAGCAATAGTTGGTTTATTAAGAGTCATAGATGAGCAAGCGGATATCCCTTATTACTGTTACTTACCAGTCAGCTGAAACGCTAAAAGACACCATTGAATCGGTTCGTCGGCAGAGTTTTGGAGATATGGAGTATATTGTAGTGGATGGCGGTTCGACCGATGAAACTCTCGATATTCTGAAAAAAAATGATGACGTGGTGAACCATTGGATTAGTGAACCCGACAATGGAATTTATGATGCCATGAACAAAGGGATAGGTATGGCAAACGGTGAAGTGATAGGTTTTCTTCATGCAGATGATATATTCGCACGTAGTGAAGTGATTGAAAACATTGTAGATAGATATTTAGCATCCGGATTTCATCTTTTATATGGCGATTTGGAATATGTGAGTGCCGATAACCCCGAAAAAGTAATCCGTTATTGGCGGAGTGGCTCATTTCGCAGACAACAATTACAACGTGGCTGGATGCCTCCGCATCCAACTGTATATGTGAGTCGCGATTTTTTTGCCCAAATAGGGGCATTCAACACAGAATATCGCATTTCTGCCGATTACGAATGGTTGCTCAGGGCTCTTTCGTTTCCTTCGATAAAAGTGGAATATCTTCCCGAAGTTTTGGTCAGAATGCGGCTGGGAGGGGCAAGTAATAAGTCTCTTCGCAATGTTATTGCCAAGTCGGGAGAGGATCTCCGGGCATTAAGATATCATCGGGTAGGAGGGTTAGGAGGGTTTCGAACCTTGTTTTGGAAAAATGCTTCCAAAATTTCACAGTTTGTTCGTCGCAATTGACCGGAATTTCCGGTTTTTTTTATTGGTGTTTGTTGGTTATTTTAGCCGCACAAAATAAAATTCTTTCAGTATGGTAACGCCTCCCAAAGGACCGGCTAACGTTCCGGGACACACTCCCGGATTTAAAAGCGATGGTTTTTCAGATATAAAGAAGATTGTCCGTTTGGTTTTGCATCACTGGTTTCTGTTTGCATTGAGTATCCCATTGTTTTTGGGCAGTGTTTATATTTATCATCGGTATTCGTTGCCGGTTTACAAAGGCTCCGTAACCATGCTTTTCAAGAGCGAAAGTGAAAAAATGATGCAGAATATCAACCTTATGGAAGGATTTGGTCTTTCAGCTGAGGTCAGAAATATTGAAAACCAGTCGTTTATTATTCGTTCTCAAAAAACCATTCGTGAAGTCATCGATCGGCTCGATTTTCGAATCTCCTATTTTGCCGATGGTCGTTTCAAAGACACAGAATTATATCGGTCGGCTCCTTTTGTTATAGAAATTGAGGAAAGCCATCCTCAGGTTTTGGGGGTTCCAATTTATATCTCAATGCTTGACAACGGAAGGATGAAAATTTTGGCTTCCTCGGAGTCCGGTATATTGCATCGTTTCGATAAAAATCAGGATGCGGGGCGTGCAGTGCCTTTTACGTTTGAGAAAACCGTGCAACCTGGTGAATTGGTCGAACATAATAATTTTTCCTTCAGAATTTATCTTAATGAAGGATTAAGCTCGGGCCTGGGCGAATATTTTGTTCAATTTCAATCGCATGCTCAACTGACTGCCCGTTATCGTTCCAGAGTTGCGGTAAATAACTATCGTGAAGGTTCTTCCATAGTGTTTATTGGCGTTACCGGGCACAATCCCCGAAAAATTACTTCTTTTCTTGATGTTCTCTCCGAGGTAATTGTGGAGAACAACCTGAAGCGAAAAAACGATATGGCTTCCCGTTCTCTGGATTTTATCCAAAATCAGCTGAAAAGTGTTGCAGATACATTAAACCAGACTCAGAGGCAATTGATGGATTTTCGCAAAAGGAATCGTTTTATGGTTCCTTCCGAATTTGCCTCCGAACTGGCGGGGCAGTTCATTGAAAAGGAAAAAGACCTCCGGTTACTGGAAATTAAATATGATTATTTTCAACAGTTGAAAGCCCGGCTGAAAAGCGGTGATATGAATGAGGATTATCTACTTACAGCATTTGCAAACGACGATGCTTCAGTGGTGAATCAGCTGGTTGGCAAATATATGGATGTATTGTCCGAGCTTAAATCGGCAGAGGTTACTGCCGGAACTTCAAACCCTTATTATCAGCAGCTTGAACAGGAATTGAAGATTGTGAGCGGAACCATGATTCAGGCCATTGATAAACGGATGGAATCGATTATTGTGCGGCAGGAGGAAATGAAAAAGCAGATTGCAGCACTTTCAGGCAGAATGGATTATCTGCCCGAACTGGAAAAGGAATATCTGGAACTGGAAAGGGCTTACAAACTGAATGATGCAATTTACACTTTTTTATTGCAGAAAAATTCGGAAACCCAGATTGCCAAAGCTTCCAATATTCCCGACAATGAAGTGCTGGATCAGGCTACTATTTCGGGGGTAGTATCGCCCGACAAAAAAGGAAATTACGGAAAAGCTTTCTTGCTGTCGTTGATTCTCCCGGCTGCCATTATTGGGTTGCGGGAGATGCTGAATACCCGCATACGCGACAAGCAGGAAATGGAAACCATTGCAGGCGATTTTCCCAATATGGGTAGCATCGTGCGCAACCGGGTGGTTGGTGAAAATGCCATTAATCAGTCGCCACATTCTCTTTTGGCTGAATCGTTCAGGTCGTTACGTACTAAAATCAGGTTCATGCTGGCCGAAGATTCTCATCAGGTAATTTTGCTGACTTCTACCAATACCGGTGAAGGAAAAACATTTTGTGCGCTCAACCTGGCAACTGTTTTTGCCATATCAGGGAAAAAAGTTGCCCTTTTGGGTTTCGATATGCGAAAACCCCGTTTGTCGGAGATTTTTGACCGAAATCAAAATATTGGCATATCCAACTATCTTTCCGGACAAAACCAACTTGAAGAAATTATTTATCCTTCGGAGATAGAAAATATGTGGGTAGTTCCATCCGGGAACACCCCGCCTAATCCTTCGGAATTGATTGTTGGAAATAGGACAAAAGGCCTCTTTGATTATTTAAGAACCCGTTTTGATGTAATTATAGTGGATACACCTCCAATTGGGCTGGTTGCCGACGCCCGGATTTTGATTCAGTATTCCGATTGTCGATTGTTTGTGGTAAGAGCAGGAATGACCAATAAAGATCATTTTGCCGCTACAATAGAGGAACTACGAAACGAAAATATCAACCGGATAGGGCTGGTATTGAATGATATCAACCCCGGCGATAAACGTTACGGGTATTACAATACCGGGTATTACGGATCTCCGACGGAAGATTACAAATAACATGAAATTTTTCTTGTTGAAAACTCAGACTTCTTGTTTATTGATTCTTAGTCGGTAAGGCTTATGCAAAAATCTCTGAATTAGCTGTTTATATCCAAGAGTTGTTTTGTGTTAAAATGCAGATTTTCAATCCCGAAGCATTCAGGATACGATTCATCTTATTTGTTATATCTAATCCCGAAGGGGTCGGGACTAACGATCTACGTTAATGCAACATTTTAGTAATTACTCACTTAAAAAGCACAATACTTTTGGTCTGGATGCGAAGGTTAAAGACTTTTGGGCATTTGATAATCCTGATGAATTGGGTGGTTGGCTTCAGGAAAATCAACCGGGCAAGCAGGTTTTGGTAATTGGAGGAGGAAGCAATCTGCTTTTCACCAAAGACTTTGATGGCACTATTTTGTCACCTGAATTTAAGGGGATTGAAATAACTGCCGAAAAAGGGGATGATGTGTGGGTGCGCTTTGCTGCCGGCGAGGAGTGGGATCATTGTGTGGAGTGGGCAGTGGAACACGGACTGGGAGGAATCGAAAATCTATCCTACATCCCCGGACATGCCGGTGCCGCTCCGGTTCAGAATATTGGAGCTTACGGGGTTGAAGTGGCCGATGTTGTGGCATTTGTGGAGGGTTTTATGTTGGCGGACGGAACTCCTTTTCGGAAAACCAGCGATGAGTGTGATTTTGACTATCGATACAGTATTTTTAAAGGATCCCTGAAAAACAAGGTGGTGGTAACAGGAGTTGTGCTCCGTTTGTCGAAGAATCCGAAGTTTTTACTGGATTATGACACTGTAAAAGATCGGGTTGGCAGTTTGGGCGGGTCATCACTGGTAAATATCCGAAAGGCTGTGGTCGATATCCGCAAAGAAAAGCTGCCGGAACCCGAAATTTTGGGGAATGCGGGTAGTTTCTTTAAAAATCCTGTAGTAGCAGCTACTTTTTATCAGCAAATGCAGGCAAAATGGCCCGAAATACCAGGTTATACGCTCGATGAAGGCAAAAAAATTAAGATCCCGGCCGGCTGGTTAATTGAAAAAACAGGCTGGAAAGGCCGGGAATACGGCAATGCCGGGGTGCATAAAAACCAGGCATTGGTGCTCATTAACCGGGGTGGAGCCACGGGTAGCGAAATTGCCGATTTGGCACGGGCCATACAGGATGATGTGCTTGCTAAATTTAACATCGAACTTCAGCCTGAAGTGAATTTTCTTTAGGGTTTGTAATAGAATAAACTACGTGAAAATATTGGCTATAGTTTAAAGTAACGTTTTTGCAACTCGAGATTGCTTCGGGCAAGGCCTTCGCAATGACAGAGTCCCCGGTAGATGGAGAAGAGGTTGGCAGAGGGCAGGGCGGCATTACCGCCCTGCCCTCTGCCAACCTCTTCCATATTAAAGTAAAAGTACGTCATTGCGAGGGCTCAGGCCGAAGCAATCTATAGACAGACACACGCGACTATAAACTTAAGCCAAAATATTTTATAA
>Ga0163223_100682_pt1 | contig 10225 bp, 9 predicted proteins | sample MSEWel2016_02_17_2_FD_113147 | JGI IMG/M metagenome (GOLD analysis project Ga0163223, IMG submission 113147) | Subsurface microbial communities from deep shales in West Virginia, USA - MSEEL Well Study Marcellus 5H_2016_02_17 ...
AGGACGATATTAATAACAAGAGATTAAAAAGAGTATTAATCTTGATCTCTTGGTGATACGGCTATTGGTATCAGATTGTGTTGGTTTTAGAATAGGGGGAAATTAGTAGAAGAAATAAAAAATAATACTAAAAAAACCTAAAGTAAAAGCAGGATAAGACGATATTAATAACAAGAGCGAACAAGCTTTAATAATTTGGCAGGCCTTGCGTACGAAGGAAAGCCTAACAAAATTCCCAGGTCGAGGGTTTCGGCCAATAAAAAAACGGAGGAAAAAACAATGAGAATCAATCATAACATCGCAGCATTAAACACTTATAACAAGTTATCTGCAAACACGTCGGCTACTTCTAAGTCATTAGAAAAATTATCTTCAGGTTTAAAAATCAACCGGGCAGGCGATAACGCCGCAGGTTTGGCAATTTCAGAAAAAATGCGTGGTCAGATTTCAGGGTTAAATACTGCATCCACAAATGCAAATGACAGTATTTCGTTAATCCAAACAGCAGAAGGCGCGTTAAACGAAACACATTCTATTCTTCAAAGAATGCGAGAACTAGCTGTTCAATCTTCAAATGATACCAATACCGATGCAGATCGTGGTGAAATTCAAAAGGAAATCAACCAGTTAACAAAAGAAATCGATCGCATTTCGAATGACACGGAGTTCAATACACAAAAATTGTTGAACGGTGATAAAGCGATTAAAACTACTACTGCTGTATCTGGTGTTACAAATTCAAATGTCACTGTTGAGGCTGGAGTTGCTGGTGGTACATATCGAATTAACACTACAGTAACTGCGGCAACTGCTTCAGGTGTAGCCACAACTGGTACTGGATTTTCTGGATATACTACTACTGAGGTAGCCACAACAGATTTAAAAGCTGGCTCGTATACACTTACTGTAGACAGTGCTGCTAACACAGCAACTTTATCTGATATTGATGGTCGACTGATTGAATCAATCGATACAACTAAAACAAAAGTGATCGGAGAAATTAATATTTCCGGTGCTGAAACGGTTGACGGCACATTATCATTTACTGTAAATACAGAAAAAAAGGAAGAGGTTTCTGTTAAGAACGCTGCTGGAACAGAAGTCAAAGGAATAAATATTGAGTTGGATTACAATGCAGCGTCTACTACTGCTTCAGGTAGTATTCAAGTTGATGCTAAAAATGTTTTGACCTTCCAAATTGGAGCCAATACAGGTCAATCAACTACTTTAGGTATTGATAATATGAGTTCTACAGAACTTGGTGTAAATGATCTTGATTTAACTAAACAATCAACTGCTAACAGTGCGATATCAACAATTGATAATGCAATTGCAAATGTTTCTTCTCAAAGAGCAAAACTTGGGGCTGTTCAGAATCGTCTGGAACATACCATTAACAACTTGGGTACATCGGCTGAAAACTTAACCTCTGCAGAATCTCGTATCCGTGACGTTGATATGGCTAAAGAAATGATGGAATTCACTAAGAACAACATTCTTTCTCAAGCTGCTCAATCAATGCTTGCACAAGCAAATCAGCAACCACAGAGCGTTCTTCAGTTATTACAATAATAAAAGAATAAGAGTCACTAAAAAGCGGCTCTTAAGACTGTCAAAGAACCCGATTTTCAAATTGAAAATCGGGTTCTTTACGTGCTTAGCAAAAAAAGCTGAGCTTGGGATTTTTAAAGCACGAACTTTTTCAAATTCATGGCAGCATATTTAACCTAGATTCCGTAAGCGCTCAATAACAAGGTGCCTTACATTCTGAAAAAATCCATGAGATAATAGACTCCAAACAAAAAACTAAAGTTTTTCAAGTGACTTTGAAATACTACACAGGAGGTTATTACAATGGACGAAATTACTCCAGTTAAAACGAAGTTCCGCATGGAACAGTGGATACAGCTTATTAAGGATCAACGATCAAGTGGAATGTCCGTCAAATCCTGGTGTCAGCAGACTCAAATCAAAGAAACATCCTATTATTATTGGCTGAAACGTATCCGACAGCAAGCTTGCAGCCAGGAGATAATGAGCATACAATCGGAACCGGATGGTTTGGTCACGTTTGCCAAACTTCCGATTAATCTGGGACAAACAAACCGGAGTCCAGCAGTGGTGATCAATCTTCCATCGGCATCGATTGAGGTGATGGATGGGGCTGCCCCGGAAACGATCGAAGCTGTTCTGCTGGCAATGAAAGTGTTATGTTAGGCGACATTACAATTGCACAGGAAATCTACATCGCCTGTGGTTATACCGATATGCGTAAATCTATTGATGGACTGGCTGCCCTGGTGCAGGAGTCAATGGGATTGAATCCGTTTGGATCGGCACTCTACTTATTCTGCGGGAAGCGTCGGGATCGGATTAAGGCGCTGCTTTGGGAAGGTGATGGTTTTGTTCTGCTTTACAAACGCCTCGAAAATGGAAACTACAAATGGCCACGGTCAGTAAACGAAGTTAGAACACTATCCTGGAAAGAATTCAGATGGTTGTTAGAAGGACTATCCGTCGATCAGCCCCGAGCCATCAAAGCGGCCCAACCCGGCGATTTCTGTTGATTTAAAACCGCTGAAACCCGCATAAATGCTGGATATTTTCGTCATTTCATGGTATAATAAAGCCATCAAAAAACGGGAGAATCAGCACTTATGGATGAACGGGATACCACGATCAAACAACTGGAAAGCACCATCAAAAGCCTGGAACAGCAGGTAAACAACCTGACTGAGATGATCTTGCTTCTCCGGAAAGAGAAGTTTGGCAGCTCCAGTGAAAAAACGCCCAAGCCAGTACTAAGTGGTCAGATTTGTCTGTTCAATGAGGCGGAAGTCGAGGCCGATCCCAATGCACCGGAACCAGTGGTGAAGGATGTCCATGGTTATAAACGCCACAATCCCAAATCCAGACGAGAGGAACGCCTTAAAGATCTGCCAGTCAAGGAAATCCTCTGTGAGATCCATGAAGACGATCAGAACTGCCTCCGTTGCAACACCCTGCTTCGTCCCATCGGAAGAGAAACCGTTCGCGAAGAACTGGAATACATTCCGGCAAAACTGCAGATTATCCGCTATGTCCGGATGGCCTATGAATGCCCCCAGTGTAAGCATACCGATACACCGTATATTGAAAAAGCCTTGACACCTTCTCCGCTGATGGCTCATTCCCTGGCATCTCCCAGTACCGTGGCTCATGTTATGTATCAGAAATATGTCAATGCCATGCCGCTTTACCGACAGGAAAAGGATTGGGAGCAGCTGGGGTTTGCACTTTCACGGGCAACCATGGCCAACTGGATCATCCGATGTTCTCAGGACTATCTGAACCCCATCATTACCCATCTCCGGGAAAAGCTCCGGCAGCGCGAGATCCTTCATTGTGATGAGACGCCAGTTCAGGTTTTGAAGGAGGAAGGGAAAAAGCCACAGTCAAAATCCACCATGTGGCTCTACCGTACCGGAAATGATGAAAAACCACCCATCATCCTGTACGACTACCAGAAGTCCAAAAGCGGCGAAAATGCACTGAACTACCTGAAAGGGTTCAATGGTTTTCTTCACAGTGACGGCTATACGGGGTACAATCGCCTGAAAGATGTGACCCGGTGCGGCTGTTGGGCTCATTATCCGAGAAATATGATTATCCGAGTAGAATCCCTAGAAGCCGCTTAAGCTCTAGAGATTCTATTGTTTTTCTCAGATAATTATATATCATGCATTCGACTGCAAATTCAAAAACTCAGGCATATTGTTTTTCTTGACGGCTTCTTCGTTTTCTCTAAAATTCGGTGGAAACCACTTATGATTCCATTCTTTAAGGTGTTTATCCACCATATTCTGAGATAATTCAGCATAAATCTGTGTCGTTTGAAGAGATGCATGACCCAGGAAATTTTTAATAACAACAATCGGTACACCAGCCTCTAACATATGACTGGCAGTTGAATGCCTCATGGAATGAGGCGGATAGCTGTCTTCACAGAACAAGGATGGGTTTTCTTTTTTAGCAACGTTAACATATTTTTTAAAGATACCTTCAATGCATGAAACAGTCATCTGCTCATGGGTTTGACTTGAAAAAACATGTCGATCTGGTTTTGACTCGATTCGTCTGTGAGCAATATAATTCTGTAATATCGTTGAGCAGGCATCTGGGATACCAATTCGTCGTGTTTTGCTGCCTTTTCCTTTAATATTGACGGTAGCACTTTTCGGATTAAACTGGATGTTTCCAACAGTCAGATCGCATATTTCCTGAGCCCTTGCCCCACTTGCATACATAAGACTGAGCAAAACCTTATCCTTGAGGTCTGTTTCCTTAGTATTATCAGGTAATTGAAGGAGTATCTTTATTTCCTGTACCGAAAATACTGCCCGTTGCTTCTTTTGAGCTTTTTTCATGGGAATTTTAATCACACTGCTCCGAAAGATTGATGCAGCCTCAAAATCCCGATTCTGCGCATACTCAGAAAAAGAAATGATTGCGGATAGTCGCTGATTCTTCGTTGATGCACTACAACCACGGTCTTTCTCAATCCAGTCAAAAAACGCCATTAGTGTATAATAATCAAGCTGTTTAAAGGAAATCTTATCTGCTGGGATATCCTTCTTTGAGAACATGAATTCAATCAATAAACGAAAGGCATATTTATATGAAATAATGGTATTAGGACTAGCGCCAATCGAACACGTCATATAACTGCTAAGATAATCATCAAGTAACTTCAAAAATTTCGAAGGCTCACTCATCGTATTTTACCTCCGGAAAAATCTCTGCAGTATAATCATCAAAAATTTTCATTGCTTCTGGAAACAACTCACTACTGAATTTCAAGTATTTTTCTGTTTCTTTCAGACTGTCATGCCCCAGATAGATGGAAAGATATGGGATAGCATCGTCAATTCTGCGTCCGTTTTTTTCGGCGTTGGCAAAAGATTTGAATACAAAGACATGCCTGAGGCAGTGCATACAGGGTCCTCTCTGATGTTTTTGCCGATTGGACAAAGATATATTGCCTAACTTTAAAATGTTATTAAACTGATATCCTGCAGAATGGATACTAACCGATACTGTTGGATCAGCTGTCGGGAAAAGATACGCTTCTGGATAGCCCACCATACCCAAAGCCATACAGTATTTTTTGAGTATTTCTGTCAATGTGGGATGCATGGGTACTCGTCTCTGTTTATTGCCCTTTGTATAGTTAAGTGTTAACACGCCTGTATTAAAATCCACATCTTTAATCTTTAATGCTAGCGTTTCGCCTATACGCAGACCACATCCGTACATGAGACGCAGAATCATTGGATACTCAACATGGATAAGGGTATTTTTTTGAAATCTGCCCATTGGTAAGGTATCAACAATGGAAAAAATCATATCGATCTCGTCATCAGAGAATATATAGGGTACATAGTCATCGCTAACTTTAGGGATTGGTGGTATATAAGCATGAATCCCGTAACTCAGCAGGTGTTCTAAAAAAATTCGGATAACAATTACCACGTTAGCAATCGAACTGCTTTTCCCGGTCAACGTGCGTACCCAGCCAACCATTTGTGATTCCATTAGGTTTTTAGTTTCGCAATTGATTGAGCAGAGATACTCATCAAAATTCTGAAGCGTATGACGGTCGTGTTTATATGCGCTTTGGCTTTTTGAAACCTTCCGTAATTCCAAAAAATCAGCCAGTTCATTGTTTAATATACTCCTGAACTGGATCATGCGTTGGTTCCGCCGTCAAGAAAAGCTTTAAATGTGCCCGATGGCCTGGGAACTTCGATTGCGCATTCACGAAGTTTCTCCAGATCAAGTTTTGCATAATGTTTGATTGCATTGGAATCGGTATGCCCCAGGATTTTCGTAACCGCTTCGTAGGGAACATCATCGTTAATCATTGAATTGGCTAATGATGATCGGAATGTATGAGGGCCGTGTTTTTTCGCTGTGATATCAATACCCGCCATCTTAAAGTATCTTGTTGTTACAAATCTCAAAACAGAAGTGGTTATTTCCTTAAAAGGTGCATTTTGACGTAAAAACACGGTATCGCCAGTTGCTTTAGGACGGGCATTGTTGATATAATCGGTCAATGCGATCTTAACTTCTGTTAACATCGGAAGTCGTAATCGTACACCTGTTTTTTGCTGTATAAAAGTAATCTGATCGCGCTTAAAATCGAGATCAGCCAGCGACAACTTTACAATATCTCCGGAACGCATACCAAGTCTGGTTGCTAAAAGCAGCATTGCATAATCGCGCTTACCAATATTACTGGAACGGTCAATTACTTTTTCAATTTGGAAGATCTCCTTTTCACTATACGTAACAGGGAGATGGGTTGGCTTTCGATAACATGGTACAAGTGTCGAAAAATCGGCTTCAATTATTCCGTTGATGCTTAAGAATTTTAAAAAAGCGCTTATAATGGCCCAGCCATCTTTATTCTCAACCCTCAGGCAGGCTTTAGAAACATAGGAAGGTTTTAGCGAATAAATGTTCAGGCAACCAAGATCAATACAATCTTTGAGAAAACAGCGTAAAAACCGTTTCTTTGCCTTTATCGTGTTAACTTTATTACCAGTTTCATTGCATTGCAGAGAAAAAAGATCTAAAACATACTCAAAGCTTTCAGGCAAGAATTCAACTTGATGTTGTTTCTGAATTGTATATTCAATTCCAGAATAAAAATCGTTCAATCTCCGGATCGCTGTGATTATCGCTTTCTGACGTGAAACACCTGGTTCATTTTTAGCAAGATAGAATTCGTAATAATGCCGGCCAACTTCAGGGGTATAAGCTTCAATACCATTTTTGTCCATATAGGGTTCAATTTTTCTGAGTGTCCGGCGATAATTGTCTAATGTCAGTCGAGAATAAGATTTATCCTCAAGGGATTGAATCAACTCATTCAGTAACTCACTAAACGATAGGGTTTTAGCCTTTTCAGAGTTCATGGGGTATACCTCCTTAGAATTTTTATAACTCTATTCTAAAGGAAGTTACGATTATTCGAGAAGGTAATTGTAAAGTTATTTAATCATGCGACTTCTGAGGATTCTTCTTGGATAATCATATTTCTCGGATAATGAGCCTTATTCTATTTCTCGAATAAGAGCCACCTGCGCAGGAAATTTGTGGAGGCAGCTCCGACGGACAAACGGCCTGAAAAGCGACCGCCTACCCCGGCCGAAATCGGTAGGGATTACTGCAACCGGCTTTTTAAAATCGAAGAGACACTCTCCGGGTTGACTCCCGATGAACGCTATCTTAAGCGTCTGGAACTGGAAAAACCGGTTCTGGAGGCCTTTTGGTGTTGGATTGATTCATTGAATGTCCTGCAAGGCTCTGCTCTTGGCAAAGCTGTGATCTATGCCCGAAACCAGAAACGTTACATGGAAAACTACCTTCTCGATGGACGATGTTCACTTTCCAACAATCTGGCCGAAAACAGCATTCGACCCTTTACTGTGGGCCGAAAAAACTGGCTCTTCTCAGATACACCTAAAGGAGCTTCAGCCAGTGCTGCGATATACAGTCTTGTCGAAACTGCCAAAGCCAATGGGCTGAATGTCTACGCCTATCTTAATCATCTGCTGCTTTATATGCCAGATGCGGATTATCAGAATGACCCGGAGGCACTGGAAGAACTGATGCCCTGGACAGAACGGATACAGGCGGAATGCAAACTATAAAGAGATTTATCCAGAACTGGTCTGCTGCTAGCTCCAGTTCTTTTTTATTTTTTGTGGCACCTTGTATTTAAGCGCTTACTCTTTAGCCAGGCGATGGTATCCTCCATCCGATAACTGATCTCACGGGAAAAGTCCATGATATGTGCCCGATGGGCAAGGAGATCAATGATTGCACCAGTTAACATGGTATCTTTAAATATTTCTTCCCAGCGTTCAAAGGCCAGGTTGGTGGTAATGATAATCGAACCTTTATCGTTTCGATTGGATAGTAAATTAAAGAGAATCTCACAGCCGTTTTTATCAAATGAAACATATCCCAGTTCATCTAAAACGACCAGATCATATTTCTCGAAGTTCCGTTTGTAATTGCTGACCTGATTCAAACTCATGGCTTCCCGGAGTTCGATAATCAGATTGGGGATCGAAATAAACAGAACACTTTTACTGGCCATACAGGCTTTAATGCCAAGAGCAACTGCATAGTGGCTTTTTCCGCAGCCGGGTGTTCCCATCAAAATAATATTTTCTTTGTGGTCAATGAATTTCAGGGTTTCAAGGCTTTCAAATTTATGGCGAACTTCTGGAGGATATTTGGATTTGTCAAAATCCTCCAGATATTTCCGATTGGTAAAGCGCGCTTGACGAAGCCTCCGGGCAATCCCGTTTTCTTTCCGCCTTAAAACTTCCCGTTCTAAAAAAAGCATGAGAAATTCCCGATGATCAAGACCAAGATGCCGGGCTTCTTCGATTAAAGCCTCACTATTTTCGCGGATATACGACAATTTCAGTTCCATGGACATTTCTTTCACATTCATCATGATCGTTGTCCTCCCACACATAAATTTTTATATCCAGCAATCAGTTCTCTTGTTTTAATGGCAATAATCTTTTGACTGGGATTGGTATCGATCGGATCCACGCCATCTGTGAAAACATCATAGTCTTTAAAGACTGAAAGTAATTCTTCCATACTTTTATCATGATTTTTGATTAAAATCTCTATGAATCTTTTGGGATTTGTACTAAAATGATTATCGAAGATGGATTTAAGCAGTGGTATGCTTTTTAGAGCCAGTGAGTTTCGAAGGGCCCCTGGTTTCTTCGATAATGAGTGCAGGTAGTGATTGATGTCGATGCTGATCTCATTATCGCCATCTTTCTTTTTATGCTCACAAACAAAGTGCGTATTGGCATAAATTTTAACTACATCGACATAGGATTTAACGGTCACCTTTTTTCCCACCAGATAATCCGGTACGGAATACAACCGGTTTTCTACCTGAACAAAACTGTAGGTATCCACTTTTGGTTCCGACAGTTTACCAAGTTCAAACGGAGGTGGTGCTGGTTGTAGCACTTTGACTTCATCTTTTATGCCGCTTTTTTCATTCATTTTAATCAGTCGGTTTTCCAGATAGAGGCAAGCCTGCTCATAGCTGAAAAACTCGTATTTTTCCGCAAAGACCTGATTTCTGATGATCTTGACACTGCCTTCCACATGCCCTTTTTCATTCCCCTTGAAGCAGTTTGTCACATTAATCCGAAAATCGTAATAATTGGATAGAATTAAAAGATCCGGATTTAATACCTTTTCACTTCTTCCAATAAATTTCGCAACCACATTTCTCATGTTATCATAGACCACTTCTTTGTAGATTCCGCCGGTCATTTTAAAAAATCGCACATGTGAATCCATGAAGACATCTTTCTTCTGATTTTTATACAGATAGGCCCATCTGAAATCTGAAGCCGGTGAGGAAAGAACCGCCAGATGCAACGTCTGAACAGTTCCATCAATGACCAGTTTGACTTCACCAAAATCATACTCCAGGCGGTCTCCAAAATCGTATTGCTGTCGGATAAAGCATTCTTTGTGTTTATCACGCTTTATTCTGATGTGGTTTGAGATGGTTGACTGACTGATAGCAAACCCTTCTTTTAGTACCAGCTGATAGATCTGTTCATTGGTTCGCTTTTGTTTATGGGTACCCAGGATCGCATCCTTCTTTTTTTCAGATGCTAGGATATCATCTAGAAATTCATCCATAGCTTCCGTATATTTTCGGTACTGCCGCTTTGACACATCGTATTTAGGCGGTGCTGCAATCTTTTCCTGAATTTCACGAAGATCACAATCGCCAGTTTCTAATTGGCTCATATCCTTTAAATAATCATTCCAATATTTGCCAATTGTTTTCCTGTTGATTCCCAGCATTTTTTCTAAACTCCGATTCGAATGCCCTTCCTTTTTGAGTCGGATAACTGCGTGTTTGTCCATCAAATTTAACACTCCCTTCACCTCCAAATATGATTATTTCATATTTGGGGATTAATTAAAATAGTGGGCCATTTTTCAACTAAAAATCTGTCAAAAATGGACCACTATTAAAATATCATATACAAAGGTTATTTACCTGTATGAGCGGGGGAGTCAGTTTGAACTGCTTAGTACCATTCCCAATACATTTATGTGGGTTTCCCCGATGCCCCAGGAAGTTTTGGATAAATATGGACTGGTTCAAATG
>Ga0163223_100685_pt1 | contig 10213 bp, 10 predicted proteins | sample MSEWel2016_02_17_2_FD_113147 | JGI IMG/M metagenome (GOLD analysis project Ga0163223, IMG submission 113147) | Subsurface microbial communities from deep shales in West Virginia, USA - MSEEL Well Study Marcellus 5H_2016_02_17 ...
ACTCTTATGGAATGGTTAAACCAATTATGTGATTAGAATATTATGGTGAGTGAATGGCAGGAACATATTGATTTTATCACGAATAACATAATCACTCACCATAATAAAAGACTCCACATAATGTCTAAAGCAGTGGGGTGAGAAGTGGTCCATCCATTCAAGTTCATCACGGAGTGTATTAATCTCCTCAATAACTCTTTTGACGGCTTCCCCAAAGGTCTGAGCATTGATTGGTGTCCCAAATCGCGTCGTGAAAAGAAGGTTTTCAAAGCCTTTTATAGGTTTGGCTGTTCGCCTTCCCATTATGACATTTCTTTGCATCATCTGTTTCTTTAATGCAAGTGCACACTGTTGGTTCATTGGGACCTTACGTTTACTTGATTTGGTCTTTGGTGGATCAAAGTGAAACACCTTTTTCTCATCCCCCTCAAACTTTTGATAAATCAAGGTTTTATTGACATCAATAATCATCGCATCAAAATCAATATCTTCTAGGGTCAGCCCACAAAGCTCACCCGGTCGTAAACCAGTTGAGATGGCTACTGTAAATAAATTATCATAAAAGGATCCTTTGCTACACTCAAAAAAGCTTGCCTGATCTTCCGGCGTTAATACTTTAGGTTCACTTTTTTCCTTTGTTTCCATTTTAATACCTTTTGCCGGATTCTTAGAAACAATTTCATTAATCATGGCCTTGTCAAACATATCCAACATGAGAATTCTGATCTTATTACGCGTTTCATACTGGTATCCTTTTGAATCCAGATAATTCATGATTTCCAAAATTTTCAATTGTGTTATATTAACCATTTTCTTTTTGCCTAGGGTGGGAGAGATATGTTTCTCATAAATAGTAACGTAATGCTGTTTAGTATTGGCACAAATGGTTTGATTTTTATAGTTTTTCATCCATTTTTCAAACCACTCATCTAAGGTCATATGATCATCTGCATGATTTAATTTATTCAAGTCCTCATATATAGCAGCATTTAAAAGAACCTTTAGTTCTTTTAAACTTCTGCTTTGCACCTCAGGTCTTCGGCCAAATCTATTTGTAAATCGACCAATATATCGACCATCTTTTCTTTGGCTAATCCCAGTCCCTAATTCTTTTCCATTTAAATCTTTACCCATTATTAGCTCCTTTCATACAGGAACCTTAAATGGATTATATAATCATTGCTCTTTTATTATAAACCATTTTAGGTTCAACATTCAATGTTTTGTTAATTCCCAGAATTTATATCTAGCCATTTATCTAATTTTCTTTTATTGGCATACAGTCTATTTCCAATCCGAATAACATATGTACACCTAGGGTCTTTTAGCAATTCTCTTGCCTTCGTTTTACCAATCCCTAAATAGGCACAATACTCATCTAAATTCAACAAGGCTTTGTCAACTTGATCGTTCTTCATATTTTCCCTTTCTTTATTCAAATGAAGGCACTAAAAAAACCACACAATAATTGTATGGTTTTTCATATTTTAATTCTGATTTAAGGTATTTATAAAATTTGTCTTTTTGATAACTCATAATTTTTTATAGTCATCTCTATAAACAGCATATTCAATAGCATTAGCAATAAATTTAGATACATCTTCACTATCTATATATAAGGATTTACTGCAGTCTAATGAACCAAGGATTATAGTGTTTCCTTCCACCAATTCTTTATTCCTTAACTTTACATACTCTAATAAACCCTTCTTTGATTTACCTTTTCTGGTTATCAATGCGTTATGCATAATCATCGCCTTTTTTTCCTTGACAATGAGACATTTATTCATATTGATTTGCACTGACATCTCATCACGGTCACCATCATTTTTCATAATGATAAGGACACTTTTACTATCGGAAGTTCCATATTTGGGATCATTGATCATTTTACCTGTGGCAGTAATTGTAAATCCCACCAAGAACTCATTATTTTTTTTTCGGTCTCTTAGTCGTATTACCCTATATTCTCCTGAGCCAAAACCGCCGCCAGATGCATCACCATAGTTTCTATACTGCACTCCCAAATCATCAATCACTTCATATTTTATCGAAGGAAGTTTTTTTAGTCGATGCGTTATATCTAACAAGCAATCATCCAAATTAATAATGGTTGGAATGAGCATTTCTTTGGTATCTTCACCTATTTTCACGTAACTCCAGTCATAATCTTTCAATTTATTAATATCATAATATTCTTCATAAGGTAATCTGGTAAATTCAAATATACTCTCAACAGAATAATTATCATCTAACATATCTTGGTATGATAATAGTCCTTCTATAGGTTCGTATAAGTCTTCCCTTTCATTATAATGGTAGTAATACATTTCGATTCCATTGGTGACAATGAAATATGGTGCGCCGATATGAAATGCGTACTCTGCTGCTTGATCAATTACCTGTTGCGCAATTACCGGTATTCGTTCTTCCTTGCATTCAATAACTGCTAAAGGCTTTTCATTCTCATCTGCATCAAGAAATGATATTGAAATGTCGATTCTTCCATTCTTGTCCTTTACACCAAAATGTTTCAGGTGGTCTTCCACTTTGATTACTTCTCTTGGTGTTCCTAGTTCACCGGACAAAATTAAGCAGGTTTTTTGTCTTACCTTTTCTTCTGGTGTCATGTATACAAACATATTTCTAAACGAATCAAAATATCTTTGTCCCGATTTACACTCACAAATCTGGAGTTCAATTTCATCGTATATTTTCTCTACATTCATAAATTCTCACCTCTTTCAAACCTACTGCTATAAAGCTTTACTTTTTGTATCATTGCTTTATGTCATCTCATATTACAAATATACTTTTATCATACTTTATTTAAGCAAATTCGTAAACCAACTTTTCTTTATTCAAAATAAGAAGCTTCTTTTTTTCCCTTCAGAAACACTTGAATTTCTTTCACGTTCTCTGCTCTTCTACATTTCGGTAAGGCATGTAGAACATCTTGATAATAGCGACCATTATCGCTTGCTCGAACATCTAATATGGAAATAACGCCGGTGTCGCTTTCACTTCGGATTAATCTTCCTACACCTTGACGAAGTTTGATTAACATTTTAGGAACAAGCACTTCATCTAGATATTCCTTCATGTCCGGAAAAAGATCTCTTTCATAATCACTGATTGGATCTGGTATTGGAAAGGGTAACTTAACAATAATCAAATGAGATAAGCGATCTCCCGGAATATTTACACCTTCCCACATGCTTCCGGTTGCAAATAAAACGGCGTTTTGGCTTTCCTTAAAGCGATTAAGTATTTTCGTTTTACCACGAATCATCTCAAGAAGTTCATAATCTTGAAGCTCTTCTCTTACTTTTTGGAATACAAGCCGTAGGGGTTTATAAGATGTAAATAAAACCAAGGCGTGACCATTGGACGCTTTGATTAATCGCATAACTTCTTGACTTACTTCTTGAATATAGGTCGGATTATCCATGTTGGGATAGGCTATCTGTCCATTTATGTACAACAAACAGTTTTTTTGAAAATCAAAAGGAGATGTTTTTGTAAGCTCTTGTATTTTCCAATCACTTAAGCCTTCCATCCCTAATTGGCGTTTTGTATAGGTGAAATCCATATCAAGGGCTAGGGTTCCGGATGTTAAAATCATTGGATGATTGCCTTGCCACAAATCATAGCCCAAGACTTTACTCAAATTTTTGGGTACGGATGCAAGTGTACGTTGTCCTTTTGATCTAGGGTTTTCCATCCAATATATATTATCTTGAACGAGTAGTACTCTTAAATGCTTTAAAGCCTCTGAAAACTCATAGGAGAGTTGGCGATTGGAAGGACCTGTTTTCTTTTGTATGGTTTGTAAGTTGCTTATTAACTTATTAATCATGGCCTTTATAATAGGTGACATGATCACCGGAAACTTTTCTGTTTCATCGCTATATGCCTCGTTAGGGATTGATTCTTTAAGTGCATCAAAAAGCATCTGATTGGTCGAAATTGTCTCCTTGACCATGTTACTTTTTTGAACCATTCCTTTCATTAAGCGATGAATAGTGTTTTCAATAAGTATCGTTCCGTATATTTGACTAGCTGCATCTGATAACTTATGTGCTTCATCAACAATGGTCAACTGATAATCCGGCAAGAGCTCCCGCTGATTTAGACGACGTTTACGAAGATCGGCTAAATAGTAATTGTGATTACAAATTTGAAAATGGTAATGACTTTTGCGAGCCTGTTTCATAAAACGTTGATATGTACATATCTTAAACTGAGTACACATCATGCATTCACTTCCATGAACACAGATCTTACGCTTATCATAGCCACTAATCTCATTCACATCGCCTAAATCAATGCGTCCATTGTCCAACAGTTTTTTTAAAGCTTGATACTCACTTGGTCGTTTGCGTTTTGAATCTAGCGAATGATAGTATTGCTTTAACCGTTTTTCACACAGATAATTTTCTTTTCCTTTTCGTAACACACAGGTGATTGGTGATCCAATGATGCCGTTTTCCATGAGCATGCTTGATATTTTGGGTATATAGTCATGGATAATCGACCGCTGTAGTTCAATACTTGACGTGGTGATTACTATGGGTTTTTGAACATGAAATCGTCCTTTCTGAGAAAAGATTCGGTGAACAAGAGCCGCAACAAGATAGGCATATGTTTTACCTAGTCCAACAGCTATGTCACTCAATGCAATTTTTCCGTCACGAATACTCCCATACATATGTTTCGATAAATCCACTTGTTCTTCACGAATAGTAAAACCATACTTTGGAAAAATTTCTCGAAAGATACAATCAATCATCTCTATTCCGTTTGCTGCCTGCTTCATATTATAAAAAGGTAAGGCTTTAATTGTCTCCATGACCTGCTTAGAATCGTCCTCGCCAAGTTTATGACGTCTATAAAACAAATATTTTTGTTGGCCAGTTACATAATTAACTACACGGTATGTGTAATTCTTACCGGTAAAATTTTGAATGAGTATGCAGTCTTTGATGACAAACACTGCCGTTGAATCTTCTTTAACCCATTTTTCTCGAATAATTTTATTTAAAATCGAATGCATATTTTCTCCTTCTCTAATTCTTTTTAATGCACTCAACAGCACACATCTATCATGAAGTGATAAACTGCATCACACATGTGTACTGTTAAGTGCTAGATTTTTGTAAAATACTTTAGGCGATTAGTGGTACTTAATCTCATAGAATCAACCCATGCCATTGGCTTCCAGGCAAAGGTGTATTCTCCTGATCATCTTGCCAGGCTGCCATCCATAGGATACTTAGGACTTGACAGAAGTATCGTTCAAATTTTCCCTTGTGGGTCTTGGCGAATTATCCATACCAACAGATAATGTAAAGCCGAATGTTATCGCTCCGGTCATGCCATCCTGGCGCATTCGCTTATGTCGCTTCCCTCTCGGTCACAAGGTAACGTACCTAAAATATTGCATATGAGTAAAAACTCTTAAAAAGCTCTACTATTTGTCAAAGTGCTCGGGATAAAAACCCCTTCACTTATTAAGGTAATTTTCATAGGGGGGCTGCCGAACTTTTTGTAAAAGTTTTTTAATTATTTTTTCCTTCCATGATTTTTCGCATCTGTTTCAAGGCAGAATATTTTTGTGATTGTATAGTTGTTCTAGCCATTCCGGTCTCTTTGGATAGTTCAACTTCACTTTTTCCATTAAGAAATAATTCTTGTAAAACCCAACGATGTTTTTCTGAAAGTTGTTCCAAGCCTTCAAGCATTTGCTCAATAAGTACATTAGTCACTGCTAATTCATCTAAGTGGGCTTGCTTATCTCTTAAGACTTCTTCAATGGGATAATCTGCCGCCTGTAAGCCTTCAAAAGATAATTCTTTTTTTTGAGATCGTTTCTCTACGTATTGCTCATGCCACTCCATTTTGTAAAAAGTATTATGGATCTCTTTGGTCGTTTCATAGGGTTTCCCATCAACGGGTATAAAGTACTTTGTTTTTCCTGTTTTTTGATCATATTCTCTGCTCATATAAACCTCCTGATTTGAATGTGTAAGTTACTCTTTTCAAATCAGAAAATTTATGGGCCTCTTACTACAGCACTAGATATAGTTTTCATACCGGCTCCTCCTAAAACGGCAACAAAAAAAGGCCCCACGCTAATGCGTGCGACCTTCTTTAATCCTCCGAATCATTCAGAGTCCTATTTAATTTTATTGCCATAAATTTGGGCATAAAAATAGCCCTTGATAATCATCACAGCGAATCATTATCAAGGGCTAAGTGTTTATTAATCCCATCATAGCAAGTATAACAGGTATAAAATCTCGTGTCAGTGTCATATCCGTCTCAATCTTGTCTCATTTTCGTCCCATTTGGATGTCATTCTCATTTAACTTCATTAACGACTTGCTTCTTCAAATAAAAATCCCCATAAAATAACGCCAAACATTTTTATTGCTTTACTTTTCTCTCGATACATGGTCGATCTAGAAATATTATAATGTTCTGCTAACTTTTCAACCGACTTTAATCGCCGTTGGATATATATACAATCTAATATTTCAAAATATTTTTCGCCTTGATCCGGATAAGCTTTTAACTGTTTCATAGATAGATCGATAAAGTCTAAAATACTTTTACTTTCTTCAATACTTTGTAACCTTGAGTTCAAACGTTTTTGATTGATTCTCGGATCAATATCCACCATAGAATTAATCAAATCGGTCAGCTTCTTATCGGTACTTTCTCGACATTCTTGGTCCATTTCTTTTAAAGATACTTTAATCCGCCACAATACCTTACTATATAATTCTAAAAGTGCTTTTGTATTATGATATACGTGCTCATCAGCCTGACTATAAAGGTCATAGCTAGCTGTAACTTCTCTTAACATGTTATTAATCATTTGTATTTAGCCCACCTTACCTTTTTAATTTATTGTTCAATTCATAAGTACCTCAATTCTAAGAGCCTCTGCTCAGTCTTTGCTGGATTTTTAGTGCTTTAGTTGCTTCGGGAAAAAGCTTATTCATATTATAATACAGAACACATGTTCGGTCAAGAGGTAAAAGAGAACTGTCCGTGAAAACGGACAGTTTGGGAGTGTTAAAAATAAAGATTAATGTAGCGCTTCCCCTAGAATTAGAACAATAATTACAAATACCCATTAAATGAATATTAGTATATCTACAAGTAACTGAAAATATAATAGGCACTACACGATTAGTAATCCTCTTTAAGTCGAGGTTATTATTTCTACGTAGAACAGAGCATAGGTCCTATAGGCTTACATATTACGTCGCAATCCTCTTTAAGTCGAGGTTATTATTTCTACTAAAAGAAATTATGGGAACGGATGCGCTTTTAGAAGTCGCAATCCTCTTTAAGTCGAGGTTATTATTTCTACTTCTATTGTACTGATCAAGGAGGCTTAATATGAAGTCGCAATCCTCTTTAAGTCGAGGTTATTATTTCTACAGCTACCATTTTCAAGCCTTGATTTTAGGGGGTTTAGACCCCGTGATTTGGAATAGATTTTTTTGAGTTATATTATTTTACACCCCTTTCAATATATTACGCAGAAAGATCTGCGCTAAGTGCTACAAACGTTGATTTTTCGTTTAAAATTGTAATGGAATAGATTGCACTTTTTAGAAGAATAAATCCATTCTTTTTGTATTATTTTGTAATTTTCTTTTACTATCTTGTAATCTCCATGAAATTAGTATAACATATTTATTTCTTTCTTTGAATAACTTCTTTGACATAATTAATCATTTCTTCAAAATCATTTTGATTCATTTTTCGGCCTCGCGGAGATCCGGCTATGCTTTCATGCCCTCCTGCTAAATCGCCCCATAGGTCCTTTACAATCAAGTCTGCTCTATAACCTTTTTCACTAAAAGCAAGAACAATACTTTTATGATTCAAATAAAAAGTAATAGTTACAAGAGAATTTTTCATATATGTAGGGCTATAATAAGCACTGATAGTCGACAAACCACTTGTTTGAAACGCCCTAATATTTTGGTCTTCATATACTAAATATTCCTCATATTTTTCTTCAAGTAAGTTTACCATTTTACGTCCCTTTAGAATATATTCTTCTCTTCCTAACAAAATGTCACTTATTACAGAGGCAGATTTTTGAATATATTCAGTTACATCATATATTTTCTCATCATTTTTAATTGCATTATTTTGATACCACGCTTTATAAGCATTTATTTGGTTCTGAACTGTAATAGAAAGCTTTCTTGCACAGTGATATCCATTTACATCTATATATGCAGCCCCATGCCAAAAGCTTTCATTTTCCGGTTTTTTCCCCATTATAGCCAAGCACCCTCCAACTGTATCTAAATCCACATGTGAGATCAAGATAACTTTTTCATCATCTTCTGCCAGTTCAGTTGTTTCTCTATTAGGATATAAACATGGAGCTTTATGATTTTTATATTTTTCAACATGATGTGCCAGCGTAATATTCTTGCCTTCAATGACATATTGGCCATATTCAGCCTCTACTGTGGCAAATACTTCATGACTTTCACTATACTTTTTTGCAGTTATATAATCTCTTATTAAAATAATTTTCATATCTTTCTCACTTTGCTATATAAGGTAGTATTGCTTTAAAGTTTTTTTCTTCTAATAAATATTTTTTTAAATAGTGTGTTTGTTTTTCTATCTCCTCATGTAACATAATCAGATCTCCATCTATAAAATGTTTATGGTAAAGTTGCATATATTTTTTGAAACCGTCTTCGCCTAACCGGCATCCATCTTCCTCTGTTGTAACAAACATATCAGTTTTTATCTGCTTTGTATTAAGTAGTTTTATAACAAATATATCTGCAAAAGGCCGTAATGGTTCTACACAATCAAGTGCCAAAGATTCTCTTCCATAGCGAATCCCATGCATAAATCCTAGTTCTGAGTCAAAACCATTAGCCTCCAAATCTAAAAATACTGATCGCAACAATGTCATATACGTAAGATTTAATAACGCATTAACCGGATCATATGCCGGTCTTCGCTCTCTATGTTCAAAATGATGATTTATTAAAAAATAATCAAACCCAGAAAAGTAAGCTTTTGCACTTGCCCCTTCTATACCAAATAGCTGGTTTGTGTTGTTCACTTTTGTAACAGCATCTAGCTGATGATTCATAGTTCTCAAAATATCTTCATATACATTAATCGGCAGCTTTTTCTTATGCTGTTGCAAAACAGCTATTTGCCCTTGAACTTTGCTTTCAATTAGTTTTCTACTAATATGTAAACCTTTCGTCGGATCTTTCCATGCGGAATATTGAGCCATCCGTAAAATCACATTATTACTTTTTGCCGTCATTATCATGGCTTTCATGCTACCTGATAAACTTGCAAAAACAATGTTAATTCCCCTTTCAGCCATCTGATGAATCACTTGCGTCGTTACTTGGTTATAGCCATATACAATAATTGTTTTTAAATTATTAATCGGTATATCTCGCAATTTTTTGCCCTGCTTTTTAATTACTATACTGTGAAACTGCTTATGTATTTGGCAATTTGGTTCTATAACATGTAGTATCTCCATACGCTCCCCCTATAAATCTATGCGTATCATCCAGCGTTCATTCACTCGAATCAACTTTCCAATAGAGACATCATATTCATTTAATTGATTTTTCTCGTAAATATCTTCTAATTCCTCTTGATAGCATTTGATTTCTTGCTCTATACGCTTTTTTTCTTTTAAGTGCTCAAACATTCGATTTGCAATATTATCAATGCGTTCTTTTTGGGAAAGCATATGTAATTTTTCAATGTTTTGATTTTGATTTATGTAGTAGGGTTCAGTAACCTCATGTGACTCTGCTTTAATGGCATGTATAACCGGTGATGGATAATATAAGGGATAATCCGAAAAATCACATATACAATACTCTTTATATTTCGGAAAGCGTAATTTCAATTTCTCACAGCTCACAGGAAATTCACGTATCTTTTCTATAAAACTATCGGTTATAATTGGATCATAATTTATACAATGGCCTATAATATAATGTAAAACTGCCGCACCTTCATCTTTTAAATGCCCCAAAACATACAATAAAGTATTACGGGTTCTATAATAAATGTTGGGGTGCAGAAATGCATCTCAGCATTTTTTTGTATAAAAAGCTTGAGCATAAACAGATCCTTAGGTTAAAATTAAATCACCACAAAATAATCTAAGAAAGGATTG